>ERZ1740070.115-NODE-115-length-55858-cov-5.840923_pt1 | contig 55858 bp, 25 predicted proteins | sample MGYA00581734_ERZ1740070 | MGnify/ENA primary metagenome ERZ1740070 (study PRJEB43018, sample SAMN04849744) | marine metagenome | isolation source: floating plastic debris | place: Pacific Ocean | collected 2008-09-01 | study: EMG produced TPA metagenomics assembly... | reverse complement strand
TTCAGGATTACGCGCTTTACCCGCATATGAGCGTGGGCGAGAATATGGCGATGCCGCTGGTGATGGCGCGGCTGCCGCTTTATGCGCGCTTGCCGGGGCTGCGATCCATCACGCCCGTGGGCCGCAAAGCGCGGCCTGAAATTCGCGCCGAGATCGAAAAAGTGGCCAAGCAGCTGCGCATTGATCATCTGCTGGACCGGCGGCCTGCGCAGCTGTCGGGCGGGCAGCGACAACGCGTGGCTTTGGGCCGTGCGCTGATGCGCAATCCGCAAGTGTTCTTGATGGATGAGCCGCTGTCGAACCTTGATGCCAAGCTGCGCGTGCAGGTGCGTGCGGAGATCACCGAGCTGCATGCCAGCTCTGATCTGACCTTTGTTTATGTGACCCATGATCAGGTGGAGGCGATGACGATGTCGGACCGGGTGGCGCTTTTGCAGGCGGGTCATCTGTTGCAGGTCGGTGCGCCAAGCGCGCTCTATTCCGATCCGGCCAATATGGATGTCGCGCGGTTCATTGGCAGCCCCGAGATCAACATCGCCGCCGGAGAGCGCACGCCACAGGGTGTCCGGCTTGGCGACACCACGCTGCCTGCGGTGCTGGAGGGGCAAGGGCCGGTGCATGTGGGCATCAGGCCGGAAGCGATCCGGGTGTTGGATACGCCCGGTCTTTTGGCGCAGGCGCAGGGCCCGGGCCCCAAGCTGACACTGATCAAGCGGATGATTGAGGATCTGGGGCCCGAAGTGTTGATCCATGGTCATTTTCCCCATGCGCCGGAGGCGTTGATCCGGGTCCGCGCGCAAAAGAGCGATCACTACGCGCAGAGCACGTTGGCGCAGAAAAGCGCCCTGAACTTGATGCTCAACACCGCGCAATTGCTGTTCTTTGACGCAGACGGCGCGCGGCTGGCGGCCAAAATCCCTGACGTGGCGGAGCGTGTGTGATGGCGGTGTCCCGGTTGCAGCGCGCGCAGACACGGCTGGCCTATCTATTGGTGTTGCCCGCCACAGTGCTGATCCTCGTGATTTATATCATCCCGATCCTCTTGGTGTTTTTGGCCAGCCTGACCGATTACACGCTGGTCAGCGATGACTATGAGTTCGTGGGCCTTGAGAATTACCGCACCATGTTTGGCGATGAGGTTTTTGCCAATGCGGTGCGCAACACGTTCTTTTACGCGGCCCTGTTCCTGCCGTGCGCGTTTGTCATCAGCCTGATCCTTGCCATCGCGATCCAGGAGCAAAAGCAATTCCGCTCCGTGCTGGAAGTGCTGTATTTCCTGCCGGTGACATCGACGCTGGCGGCGATGGCCCTGGTTTGGGCGACGTTGATGGACAGTGGGCAAGGCGTGATCAATACCACGCTTGAGACGGTGGGCATTCCCGGCGTCAATTGGTTCGGGAACGAGGATGTCGTGCTTTATTCGCTGGCCACCATTTCGCTCTGGAGCATCATTGGTTTTAACATGGTGCTGTTTCTGGCCGGGCTGACGGCGATCCCGCAAAACCTATACGAGGCGGCGGCGATGGATGGGGCCGATCATCCGATCGACAAGTTTTTTCGCGTGACCTGGCCCATGCTGGGGCCCACGGCGATGTTTGTCGCTGTGACCTCATCGATCACGGCGTTCAAGCTTTTTGACACGGTCGCGATCCTCACCCAGGGCGGGCCGGATCGGGCCTCAGAGGTGTTTCTCTACCTCGCGTTCCTGGAGGGGTTTGAGTATTTCAACATGGGGTATTCCGCGGCGCTGTCGCTGTTCTTTCTCGGCATTATCTTTCTGTTCGCTTTGATCCAGGCGCTCTTTACCGACCGGAGTGTGCATTACTGATGGCCGATACCGTTGCCCCCACCAACCCGACCACATGGGTCGGGCGGTTGCGCCCCAAAAGCCTGAGCCGGTTTGTGACGACGGTGCTGTTGTTTCTCGGCGCGTGGGTCATGGTGTTTCCGTTCATCTGGATGATCTCATCGAGCCTCAAGCCCACCGATGAGGTCTATGACAGCGATTTTTCGATCATTCCCAAGACGTTCAAGGGCTGGGAGAATTACTACGGCGTGCTGTTTGATCAGCCCTATCTGATCTTTCTGATGAACTCGATGATTGTCTGTTTGGGCATTCTGGTCATTCAATTGCTCACGGCGATCCCGGCGGCCTACGCGCTGGCCAAGTTGAAATTTCGCGGCTCCACCATCCTTTTTGGCACCGTGATTGCCGCGATCACCATTCCGATCAATGTCACGTCGATCCCGCTTTACATCGGCCTCGTGCGGGTGGGATTGCTGGATACCTATTTTGCCATGATGTTTCCCTTCATCGTGTCGGTCTTTGCCATTTTCCTTTTTCGCCAGTTTTTTCGCGGTTTCCCCGACAGCATCATTCAAGCCGCCCGGGTGGATGGGTTTTCCGAGATCGAGATCATTTTGCGCCTGATCCTGCCCTCTGCCGTGCCCGCGATTGCCGCGTTCAGCGTTTTCAGTTTCGTGGCCCATTGGAACGATCTTTATTGGCCTTTGATTGTGGTCCAAAGCCAGGACAAGATGACGGCGACCCTGTCGATGATGCAGTACCAATCCGCCTTTGATACCGACTACGGGCGCACCTATGCGTCGGCCACGGTGGTCACAGCGCCCATGGTGATCGCGTTTCTCTTTGCCCGCCGCCTCTTCATTCGCGGCATTACAATGACCGGAGTAAAAGGCTGATGCTGAAATTTGTTGTGCTGGCGGATATTCACCTCGTTCCCGACGGCAAGCTGAGCCATGGGCTCGACACCTATGACCGGCTTGAGCAAGCGGTGGCCTATGTGAACGCGGTGCATGGGGATGCCGAATTTGTCGTCTTTGCGGGCGATCTGGCTGATCATGGGGAGGCGGAGGCCTATGCCCGGTTCGAGAAAGCCATCGCGCCCCTGACGCCCCGGGCGGTTCTGACCTTGGGCAATCACGATCACCGCCCGACGTTTTTGGAGCAGTTTGCCGGGATGGGGAACCCGGATACCGGATGCGTGGATCATGTCATGGATGCGGGTGGCTATCGCACGATCGTGCTGGACAGTTCTGACCCGGATCTGGGTGGCGCAGGACGGTTGAGCCAGGCGCAGCTGGATTGGCTGAGCGCACGGTTGGCGGAGGCAGCAAAGCAGCCGGTGGTCATCGTGCTGCATCACAATATTGCGCCCTTTTCGGTGCAAACGGATGTCATCATCCTTGAGAATAACGACGCTTTTGCCGACATTGTCCTGAGCCACGGGAATGTGCGTCAAGTGATCTCCGGCCATGTGCACATGACCACCTCAGGGTCTTACAAAGGCGTGCCGTTTTGCACCTTTGCCGGGGCGCATTACGGGATTGACCCGATGCTCACCCATCGCTCTGGTCCGGTGCCGGATGTCACCAAAGGGTATGTCAGCCCTGTGCCGCGGCGCGAAGGGCCCGGTCAGCTGGCCGTGGTGTTGTGCGACCCAGGCGGTGTTGTCGTGCACATGGAGAATTTCCTGGATCGGCATCTTGTCTTGGCGCCTGAGCTGTTTCTTTGGGGCTAGGCCCTGGGGCAGTTGACCCGTAAGGAGAGCCCATGGACCTCGTGATTTTTGATTGTGACGGCGTGCTGATCGACAGTGAGCTGATCGCTTGCGCGGCGGATGCGGATGCTTTGACCGAGATCGGATACCCGATCACGACGGAGGATGTGATCGCGCGCTTTGCAGGGGTGCCGGCGGACGCGATGTATGCCGCGATTGAGGCCGACACCGGACGCGCCTTGCCCGGCGATTTCAAAGCGCGGGTCGAGCAGAGGATACTGGACGCCTATCGCACGGAGTTGAAACCGATTGAGGGCATCGCGCAGGTGCTGGCCCAGATCCGCGTCAAAAAATGCGTCGCGTCGAGTTCGACCCCGTCAAAGCTGGCGCTGGGCCTTGTGGAGACAGGGCTCTTTGATCTGGTCTACCCTCATGTTTTCTCAACGGTTTTGGTGGAGCGTGGCAAACCGCACCCGGATATTTTCTTGTACGCCGCACGCATGATGGGGGTGGCGCCATCCAACTGCGTCGTGGTGGAAGACAGCGTGGCCGGTGTGACCGCGGCCAAGGCTGCGGGGATGCGCGCCATTGGGTTCACAGGCGGGTCCCACTGCGGCCCGGATCATGGCAGACGGCTTGTTGCGGCGGGCGCGGACAGCGTGATTGATCAGATGCATATGCTGATCCGCGCGTTTTGATGGCCAAGACTTGGGTGGCGGTGGCAAACAAGGGTCCGACCTGGTTCCACCAGTACCCCGCTGTCTTGTGCTTGATGTCTAGGCCGCGCGCGTGCCGCAGGTAGAACATCCGGGTGAGGCGGATGATCTCGGGGCTTGAATTGAAGTCCTTTAGGGGGTCGCGATTTGCCGTGTGGGTAGGGTGGGCTGATGACCCGTCCGGCCCAAGCTGCGTTCCTCTGACAGGGCTGTCTTCGGTCCCAAAAACACCTCTGCGTGTCCATGACAGCGGCAACCGCCCCAACACCGCTGTCGCCTCAAGTCCAAATCGGATGCCTTTTGGTTCATAAAAAATCCAACCGCGGTGTTGAAGCCGGGCAGACCGAAACGCAGGTTCATCCCGCAAAACATCACACCGCGACGGCGGCGCCGGATCATGATGTCAAACCGGGGCTCGGTCGCTCTTGCCTTTGCGTTCGTCGTGTCGTTAGATCGCGGCTGGGCGCGTAAAAACGACACTGTTTTCTATTCAAACGATCGGTTTGGAAAGTGAACATAACGGGCAAAGGAAACTGGTTTGGACGCGGCGAAGATACAGAGGCTCAAAGATCGTCTTGCAGGAACCGTGGGATATCAGATCGACTCCATGGGATTTGTGCCCCGAGACCTCGACAAGATCGCATCGCATTGGACGTCGCAGGATGAGCCGGATGAGGCGCCTGAGCTGCCGGAGCTGCCCAAAGACGGGGATCGGCTGGCCGCTGCAATAAACTATCACTATGACCACGTGTTCTACGACGCGGTTGGCATGTGGGCGGATCTGCTCGGCGGTACGCAGTTTCGCAACATTGGCTATTGGGAAGAGGGCACGGCCTCACTCGATGCTGCCGGATGTGCCCTTCAGGACCAGCTTTTGGCGATGATCCCCGACAAGACGGGGACCATCCTCGATGTGGCTTGCGGCATGGGCGCATCTACAAAACGTTTGCTGGGGCACTATGCGGCCGAAAATATTTGGGCGATCAATATTTCCGAACGCCAAATCGCCAGCACGTTGGAAAATGTCCCCGGATGCAATGCACAGGTGATGAACGCAACGGATCTCGCATTTGATGATGGGTTTTTTGATGCCATAGAATGCATTGAAGCGGCATTTCATTTTGAGACACGCCTGGCCTTTTTGCGCGAAAGCTTTCGCGTTCTGAAACCGGGTGGATGGTTGGTGATGTCGGATGTTTTGATGACCTCGCCTGAGCGGTTGGAGCAGTATCCTGTCTTTCCGTCCTCGGAGAATCATCTTGAGGGCATTTCAGACTATGAGGCGCTGTTGCACGAGGTGGGGTTTGCCAATGTGACCATGCGCGATGCCCGCGATCAAATCTGGCGGCCACATTTCCTTTTCACGGTGACGGCGCTGCATGAGCATTATCTCAATGGAAAGATCGACATCGTGGAGCTCACCGATGCGCTCTGGCGGTACTATGAGCTGGATGTGATCACGGGTGCGTGTCCGTTGATTGCGGCGCAGAAGCCCGTTTAACGGTCACGATCAGGTCCTCCAGGCTGCGGGCATTTGTGCCGATGTCGAGCCATTTGGGCTCGGCCGTCAGCGTTATGGTTGAGAACGCGGCGACGAGTTTTTCAAAAGCGATCCGGCCCTCTAACCTCGCCAAGGGCGCGCCCAGGCAAAAGTGGATGCCGCCGCCGAAGGTATGATGCGCATTGCCCGTGCGCGTGATGTCGAAATTGTGCGGGTCAGAAAACCGGTTCGGGTCGCGGTTGGTGGCGCGCAAAAGCCCGATCACAGGCGCGCCTTGCGTGATCTGAGTGCCGGAGATTTCGCAATCTTCCAGCGCGATGCGCAGCAAAAAGTTCCCTCCGGGCTCAAAGCGAAGCACCTCGTCAACCGCTTGTCGGGCAAGCCCAAGGTCGGCGCGCAGACGCGCCAACTGATCCGGCTGTTGAAGAAACAACATAAGCCCGTTGCCAATCAAAGTGACCGTGGTTTCATGGCCCGCAATCAAGATTGACGCCAGGTTGGTCAGCGTTTCATCCTCATCGAGCTGACCAGAGTCCAACCCATCCAGGGCAAGGCGCATCAAACTGGTCTCTGATGGCCCCGTGCGGCGGTGCGCCAACTGTGTTTTCAAATACGTCTTGAAGTCCTGCAGAGCGGTCAGACCGTCTTGTTTTTGCTGATCCGTCATCATCAAGTCGCCAACCTGGATCAAGGCTTTGCTCCAGGCTTTGACGGTGTTGGCCATCTCCAACGGGATATCGAACAAACGACATAAAACGTTCAGGGGCAATGGCTGCGCAAAACGCTCTATCAGGTTGAACGGCGTGTCCTCTGGCAGGTCCGCGATAAGGTTTTCGGTTTCACTTTCGATCAAACCCACCAACGCCGCGATGGCTTGCGCGCGAAAGGCAGGCTCATAGACGCCGCGCATACGGGCATGATCTGGCGGATCTGTGTTGAGCATTTGCGGCTGGAACTGGGTGATAAGCTCATGGGCCACGGGGTCCCTGACCGCAAAATCCGGGGCAGAGAACCAGCCATTTTTCCACTTTCGGGAGTCGCGCCCAATGGACGGGCTGCGCATCACATCGCTGAAGGCTTTGTGCCCAAGCACGAAATAGCAATTGCTGTCCGCGTCATAGTGAATGTCGTTTTGTTCGCGCAGAGCGGCAAGTTGCGTGTGCGGGTCAGCCAGAAATACGGGATCTCTCAAAAGCCCCCACCAATCCACGGGCGTGCCTGTCATATTCTGTCCTATACTGCGGTTACGAACCGGCCCAGCTGTTTGCTCAGATACTCAGCTGTGGCAATCATCAAGCGTTCGCCGATCATGTCAACATGACGGGTGTGCCAGTCTTCGATGTCAGAGCCCGCGACCCAATTGTTGAAGGCGCCGAGCGACGGCCCGCAATAGACCTGCCAGTTTACTTTTTGTGATGTGTCGCCTGCCAAAGCCAAACGCATGGAATGCACAAAATACCATCGAAAGATCAGGGCCATTTTGACCTTGGGATCCGCTTTGGCTTTGGTGATTTCCTCAGGGGCCACGGCCTCGTAATGCGCGCATGTTTCCTCGAAAACGGCATCAAAACTGCGGCCTAAATACCTGTCCTGAATGTCGCGGGCGACGGCACCCGGCAGGTGTTCCAATCCCGGGAGGCTGCGCCAGATCTCATGAAGCTTGTTGCCGCGTGCGGGAAAGAAAAGGCCCTTTTTCACGACTTGAACCTTGGCTCCGATTTCAAACATGTCGCCTGCGGGCGCATAGGCGGTGTCTTGTACGCTGCAGGTTTGCAACAGGTCTTTGACCGCGTCGCTATTGCCAGCCTCGGGCGTGCATTGGTTGATGGATCCGGTCGCAATGTAATCCGCCCCCATGACAAACCCGGCCGCTGCCGCCGCGGGCGTGCCGATGCCTCCGGCCAACCCAATGCGCACGGGCGTGTCATAGCCGTGCATCGCGCGCATCTGGTCCCGGAGGGATAGCATCGTCGGCAAAAGCGTGCTTGTGACGCCCATGTCGGTGTGGCCGCCTGAATCCGCTTCAACGGTGATGTCGGTGGCAACGGGGATAAGTGGCGCGGCCTCAGCCTCCTCCGGTGTGATATGGCCGTGTTCTAAAAGGTCGTGCACCATGGGCGCGGGCGCGGGTGAAAGAAATTGCGTGGCAACCTCGGGCCGGGAAAGCTTGGCAAGAACGTTGCGTTGCGTCTCAACCCGGTCGCCGATGCGTTTGGCACCCTGAAGGCGAAATTTAACGACGGCCTTTGAAAGCTCCATGAAGGCGGATGCTTCGATTACCGGCACGTTCAGCGCGATCAGTTGATCGATCAACGCCATCTCACGCTTTGGATCGCCGGGATCGGCCAGGACATTGACGCCGAAACTTTGTCCCTCTGCCAAGGCCGATTGAATATCCTTGACCGCTTGGGTGGTTTGATCGAGTGGCACGCCGCCTGTGCCAAAGAACCCCAGCATCCCGGCCCGCGCCAACCGGATCACCAAGGGCACTGACGAGATCCCTTTGACCATGGCGCCGGCAACATAGGCGTAGGTCAACCCGTAGGCATCGCGAAACGCCTGTGATCCGAGCGCGTGAGGTGTCACGATTGCACCTCCTTGGCGAGCGCGGTCTTAAGACGCGTGAGATTGGCCAAACCCGTGCCGAACGGCGTGACGATCGCGTGGTTCTGAGACGGCTTGAGCGTCTTGATGTTGTGCTGCACAGCGGTCTTCAGGTTACCGGCCGGTCCCAGATCGACAAAGGTCGCCTTTGGATACTTTGCATGAAGCGCGCGCAAGCTGTCGCCCAGTAAAATGGGTCGGCGGACCACCGACCACCAATCACGGTTGATGAAATCTATGGGCTCGGCCGCCGCATCCACGGACCCGACAACCGGGATCGTGCCACGCCTCCATCGCCGTCTCTTCATCCCAGGGCGTATCGCAGTTTCCATGTGATCAATCGCAGAACTGTGGAACGCATAGCGCAAAGGCAGCGCTTGGTGCGCCACCTCTTGCTCTTGCAAATTCTGGGCCAGCGTTGAAATTGCGGGTTTTGGACCAGCAACAACAAAACACGTCTCAAAGTTGACACCCGCCAATTCAATCGGGTCGGCATAGATCGGGTCGGTGTTGAAATTGGCCACGTTGTCCAAGACCAGAAGCATGGCCCCGGGGCGCGCAAGGTTTTCATAGATCAAAGCGTGCTCCAGAAGATCGCGCAACACATCTGACATATCCGCAGCACCCGCCAAGGCCGCGGCGACGTATTCGCCAAGGGAGAAGCCAAACAAGATGTCCGGCGGCCCTAACCCTTCGGCTTCGAGCGTTTTGGCCATGGCAACCTGGACCATGAACAATGCGGGATGCGTATCGGAGAGCTGATCGAATGGCTGACTTATCTTTGCGGAGTCGCTGTAAAGCACCGCGAGAACGCTGTGCCCAATCTGATCCACCACAATCTGATCCAAACGCTCCATCCAATCCCGAAACACCGGGTGGCCTTGGTAGAGGTCGCGCCCCATCTGAAAATACTGCGCACCCTGGCCCGCAAACATCCAAATCACGGGATCCGGCTTGTCAGGCGCAATAGGAGGGCGGATTAGGTCATGCAAAAAGGTCATCCATTGAACTGTCGCCACAAAGCGGTAATCTTTTCCACAGTTTACGCACGCATAAACGCTTTGTCATACGGAGTTGGTGATGAGAGCATTTTTATTTCCAGGCCAAGGGTCACAGCACGTTGGCATGGGAGATGGTCTGTTTGATCGCTTCGGGGATCTGACCGAAACCGCAGATGACATCCTTGGGTATTCCATTAAGACACTGTGCGGAGAGGACCCTGACAATCATCTGGGCCAGACCCAATACACGCAGCCTGCTCTTTTTGTGGTCAATGCCATGACCGCCCGCGCGAAACGTGAGGATGAGGGGCTCAGCCCCGATTATCTGGCAGGGCACAGCGTCGGCGAATACAACGCCTTGGAATTCGCGGGTGTGTTCGATTTCGCAGATGGGCTGCGGCTGGTGCAAAAGCGCGGCGCCCTTATGGCCACGGCCCCCAAGGGAACGATGGCCGCTGTCATGGGCCTGCCGGTCGATGACATACGCCAGCTTCTGATCGCACGCGGGTTAGACACGCTGGATATTGCGAATTTGAACTCTGATAAACAGACGATTTTGTCGGGGCTGGTGGACGACATCGAAAAAGCGCGTGATGTGTTTTCAGATGCGGGCGCGATGTATGTGCCCTTGAATGTGAGCGGTGCCTTTCATTCCCGCTATATGGCAGGCGTGCAGGATGCGTTTGCAGAGTTTCTGGCTGAGTTTCAGTTCGCGACACCGACCATCCCGGTCATCGCAAATGTTGATGCGCAGCCCTATGGCGATGACGTTGTCGCGATCTTGTCGCGGCAATTGACGTCTTCTGTTCTGTGGAGGGATTCTGTGACCTTCATGCTTGATGCCGGCGTAAGGGAGTTTGTGGAAACCGGGCCTGGCACCGTGTTGGACAGACTGTGCCGCGGTATCAAAGCGGACCATGACGTGGCCCCCCGATCCATCGAGCCCGCAGTGTCAAACACCCCCGAAGACGCGGTGGCGTCGTGGAATGCGACAAACCCCATCGGGACATCCGTGCGGGCAACGGGTCATGAGGGCCACCTGAAGACGCGCACAGAGGCGATGATCTTGTTCGGGCACCGTGCCGCAATCTACCTTGACGGCTTTAACGGCTATTTCGCCTTGTCTGACATTGAAGCGATGCCCGCCTCTGAATAGTCGTCCACAAGGTCTTTCAAATAGGGCAGAGAGGCGTGGACGATATCATAGGGCACGCCAAAATCAGGGATGCACGCGATTTCGTCGACACCCGCGTCAAGCGCGTGATCGACCATCTTGCGGGCATCATCCGGTGTGCCAAAAAGCGCGCTGGTTTGCACATATCGTTCATATGCGAACTCCAGCATCTTCTGGCGGTCTGCCTCGGATGTTGTCTCGTCCGCCCCTGCAACGGCGCCTGCATTCACATGGGCATTCAGAGCAGACGCGATGTATCTCTTGAACGGCTTTTCAATGGCGTCCAACACCTTTTGACGGTTGTCCAGCACCAGAGTGTGCAAGGTCAGGGTGATCGTTCCGGCGTCGGGGTCATACCCGGCCTCTGCGCGGGCGTGTCGATAGATGTCAATCTTGCGCGATAGCGTCTCAAGGTTGGAATTGTAGAGCATCGTGAAGACATTGTAGCCTTCCCGCCCGGCATGGCGGAACGCCTCTTCGTTTTGCGTGATCAGCAGCCACACGTTGAGCGACTTTTGCACAGGGCGCGGAAACACGGTGACAAGACATTCTACTCCATCGGGGCCAGGAAACTTGAGCGTTTCTCCCTGCCAGAGCTTTTGCACCTGTCGGATGCGTTCACTGCAGATTTGGCGTCTGTCGTCAAAGGTGTCAGGCTGAAACACGAATGCATCTTTCGACCACCCTGATCCAAATCCAAGATCGACGCGCCCACCCGACAGGACATCGTTCATGGCCCACCATTCGACGACCTCTGCGGGGTGGTGCAAAGGCAAGGTCACACCGGCCGTGCGAAACCGGATGCGCTCGGTCTGTGGGATCAGGTGTGCGGCGACAATGGCGGGGTTGGCGAAGATTGAGCCGAACTCCTGAAAATGCCGCTCTGGGATGTATATCGCCTCAAACCCGGCTTTGTCGGCGAAGCGGGTGATGTCGCCCATGAACGCATATTTTTGCGCGTCAGACACATCCTCACGCGTGTCGGAAAAAAACAGGCAGCTGAACCGCATGGAACGCCTTTTGGGCGGTGCTGGGTTTGGGGAAAGCCCGAGCAGGTCTTCGACACGAACGGTCATGCCGCATCTGAGCTTTGCGCGAAATAGGCGCTCAGCTTTGCCAGTGTTGGGTGTTCGATTAAAATGCGGGCCGGTACGTCTTGGCCGAACGCGCTCTCTAGCCGTGTGACCAGGATCATGCCGGAGATCGAGTCGAGCCCGTAGTTCTGCAAGGGCGTGTTTGGCTCAATCTCTGACAGCTTGAGCACGTCCTTGACATGGGTCTCAATCACGCTGAACCGATCAGGCGGTTGGCTTGCATCCGGAACGCCGAAGAGAATGGCATGCAAACGCATCATTTGGCCAGGCGGCAGCGCTTCAATGTCTGCCTCACTGAGATGCTCAAGAACATCGTCAATGCGCACCTCACGCCCTGATGCGCGATCCCGTTCCAATCTGGCGAAAAGCATTTCAACCGGATCCTGATCCTGATTTGGAGCGGACAAGGGTGGCGCAGCAGACCAGATTTGAGCATCCACACGCCCCAGGAATGCACCAGACCCTATCGGTGTGGCCAAAGCATGTTCCAGCAGTGCGCAGCCTTCGGATGTGGTCATCGTGTGCAGGCCTGCGTTTTGAAACTTGGCAACGACCCTTTCGCGCAACTCCTGCGCAATACGGGTGAAGGCCCCCGTTTGGGTCCAGTCAGACAGGATGATGGATCGCGTGCGCCCCTGATCCGCTTGGCCCTGGAACGCGGCGAACCGATCACAATAGCTATTGGCCATCGCGTAATCTGACGCCCCTTTGGCAAAATCTGCGATCAGGCCCGTGACGGATGTGAGCACAACAAAGAACTGCAACGGGTCCGCTTGGGTCGCATCATGCAAAGCGTGCAACCCGCCTGCTTTGGCATCCGAGACCTCCTGCACAGAACTCAGCGGTTTTTGCGCAAAGCCCGGGCGGCTATGGTCGGAGTAGACGGCTGCGGCATGGATGACCCCGCGCAATGGATGACCTGTGGCGCGTAACTCGTTGATCCACGCAGCAACAGCTTGGCTGTTTGCGATATTGCCGTGGTGCAGCGATAAGGTCTCAAGCTGCGCATCTAGATCCAAGAGCATCTTAAGGCGGTCTCGCAACGCGTCTGGGGTAGACGGGTCTTGCGCGATGCGGATCCAGTCCTGCCGGGGCGGCAAAGCTGTTCTGCCTGCCAAGGCCAAATGGCGCACACCGCGCTTCACCAAATGGGCCGCGAAAGACAGGCCAACGCCACGGGTGCCACCGCTGATAAGGTAAAGCCCGTCGGGATCAACATCCAGCGTGGCCAAGGTCTCAATGGGCTCCGAGGCGTCAAGCGTTGAGACATAACGGTCCCCATTTCTAACGCAAACAAAACCGTCAGAGACCGGCGCGGACAGCTCTTGCGTCAAGAGCTGAGGCAGATCGGTTTGGCCTGCCTCGTCGATGTCGATGCATCGACCGGTGACATGCGGGTACTCAGCAGAGAGGGATTGTACCAAGCTTGAGAGGTGCACCCCGCAAACATTGGAGGCTGCTTTGATGCACGGCACTGTGTTTTGCGTCAGGAGGACTATTGTCAAATCCCGTGTGCCTTGGATCAGGCTTTGATACGCGCTCAGATGCGCGTGCGACAGGTCAACCCTGTCCACGCGGCCGCAGCCAAGGTGGGTCATATCCACCAAGAGACAGGTGTCGCCCCGCCGCGCGACATCAATCTGGTCGGGCGTCGGGATATGCTCCACCGTTGCCGCCGCATTGAGCCGCGAGAATGTGGTCGCGACCTGTGCTGCAGTCTCACCAGATCCCAAAACGACGATCCTTGTGAACTGCGGCGGGTGCGATCCTGTTGTGACATCTCGTCTGTGCCATGAGCGGGTGATCGTCACAGGATGCTGCGCCTTTGATGTTTCGCGATCTTGCAGGCGAGCAGGGTCTATGGCCGGGCAATCCATCCAAGCCAGAACCAGTTTCTGAAACCGTTGCCGGTTGGTCTGATGCGCGTCGACCTCCAAAACCAGATCAGGTGTGTGGGGCACATGCGGGTCCATATGCCGCGCGCAGCGGATATAGAAGGCCGGAGTGACACGCGGCGCGTCACCGCCGCGACCACCACCAAGGTCAATCACAGTCACGTCGGCCCTTTCGGGATCATCGACAAAGTGCGGTGCACCTGGACCCCCCTCAGCGGCGCCCAGATCTTGCAAAAACGATTTGAACGCGGCGGTTTCCGGTGTCGTGCCGATCACATGTATCGGGATCTGGAACCACTGTCGCAGCTGACGGCGCAAATCCGGGCGATCATGGCTGGCAGGCGGTTGCGTGTCTGTTTTTTCGATCCAATGCCGCTGACGCTCAAAGGGGTGGGTGGGCAAGCCTCGCCGCCGCCGCACGCCCGCGTGCTTGGGCCAGGTGATCTTTTGACCTGCGACCCAGTTTGCGGCCGCGCTGTGCCTGTCGGTGTTGTTGGCGCTGCTGCTGGCGCTGGACATCGTGATGAGGGCTGGATGCGTTTCGTCATTCAAGAAGGCGGTCAACGCATCTGCTGCCACCTCTTTGCTGGACGCAACAACGGCGAGACGTTATTCAAACTCAGCGCGACCGCACTGATACGTGTAGGCGATGTCGCCAAAGGGCGTGCGCGTGTCTTGCGTCAGCAGTCTTTGAACAGCGCGCGCATAGGTTTTGAGGCTTTCTATGGATCGGGCCGAAAGAGGAAGCATAACCGTGTCGCTGAGCCAGTTCGATGCTGTTTCCGTGGCGCGCGCCAGAACAATATGTGCATTCGTTCCACTGAACCCAAAGGAGCTGACGGCCGCCATATCGCCGCCTTGGGCAGGCCACGGCGTGGCGTCAGTAGCAATGTAGAAAGGTGTTTCATCAAGCGAGATGTTTGGGTTGAGGTGCTGATAATGGATCGTGGGCGGGATGATCTGTCGTTCAAGCGCAAGCGCGGCTTTGATCGTGCCCGCCACGCCAGCGGCAGTGGCGAGGTGACCAATATTGCTTTTGACCGAGCCCAACGCACATCGAGCAGGCGATGATCCGAAACTTTCGGTGAGGGCCTCAACCTCGATAGGGTCCCCAAGGCTTGTGCCTGTGCCATGAGCCTCAACAAGAGAAATTTGCGCGGGATGGATGTCAAAGCGGTCGTAGACGTCGCGTTGCAACCGGGTTTGTGCCTTGGGATTTGGCGCCGTGATCCCGTTTGTTTTGCCATCCTGGTTCACGCTCCAGCCGCGGATGGTTGCGCAGATATCGTCACCATCCCGCTGGGCATCGGCCAGGCGTTTCAGAACCAGAACACCGACACCTTCGCCCGGAACAAAACCATTCGCGCGCGCATCAAAACTGTAGCACGTGCCATCTGGGGATAGCATTCCGGCACGGCTCATCTGCACATGAATGTCAGGCCCCGTGAGAAGGTACACCCCGCCTGCCAAAGCCACATCAGATGCGCCAGAGACCAGACTGTCGCACGCATTGGCGATGGCCACCAGAGAGGCCGAGCAGGCCGTGTCGATGGACAGGCACGGACCCTGCAGATCAAGCGCATAAGCCACGCGCGCCGGCAACATCGCAACAGACGCACCTGTCAGAGCGTAGGCGTCATGCGGCCCTCCATTTGCATGCGCGCGGTAATCGCCGGGTTCACAGCCTGCGAACACACCGCATTTCCGGCCTGCAAGGCTCTCTGGTCGGGTCGCGCTGTCTTCAATCGCGGTCCAGGCGGTTTCGAGAAACAGACGTTGCGCGGGATCCATCAATTCAGCCTCGGCCGGGGAGATGCCAAAGAACAAAGGATCAAACTTGTCGATGTCGTCCAAAGCCCCCATGCGCCGACACACCGTTTTGCCCGCGACCCTGCGATCAGGATCGTAGTAGTCGTCAATCGGCCAACGCTCAGCGGGAATGTCGCGGACGCAGTCACGCCCCTCAATGAGATTGGTCCAGAAGGTGTCAATGTCGGGGGCCTGTGGGAACCGCCCTGCCATCCCGATGATCGCTATATCGGTCTCAGACACGCGCGGTGCGCGCTCAACATCTTGTGACGGGCTGTCTGAGGGCATGATGTCGCCCGCGGTCTGAGCCACATATTCTGCGAGGTGTTCAAGTGTCGTGTAGCGATAGACCAGCGTGCCGGTTTCTTTGAGGTCAAACTGCGTGTTGAGCTTTCGGATCCAAGTCACCGCCGTCACCGAATCCAGTCCGATATCGACAAACTGTGCTGACGTGTCGAGCCGACCTTTGGGCAGGGACAGTTCCTCTTCCAAAGAGGTCTGTAACCAGGTGAGGGTATCGGCAGGGGCCGCGCGCGAGGGCAGGGGGTCCGGCAGATGGTCAGGCATCTCTTGCGTGATCAACCCGACAAGGGATGAAATGTCAGGATGACTGTAGATGCAGGTCGCGCTGAGGCGCACGCCATAGGTCTGCGAAAGCTTGCGAACCCACACGACCGCATTGATGGAGTCCATACCCAAATCCGCGAAGGCTGTGTTGGTTTGGATATGGTCGGCGTCGATGCCAAGCTCGTCCGCAAGGCTTTTTCGTACGTCTTGCAGGATCGGAGCATCGCTGACCTTGGGCGCGATTTGCGGCTGTGAGTTTTCAAACATCTCAAATCGGTCGCGGATGAGGTTGGCCACCTCTGGGTTTGCGACCAAATGCGCCTCGTGCAGGGCTTGCTCGGATGCGTATGTGGCGGTCAAACCATCGCGCAATGGTGCCGCATACGCGTCTTTCTGGGCTATGAGATCATCACGTGTTCGCCGGGCCAAATGCTGGGCCAGGCCATGGGCGCGCGCCAAGACCTCTGCGCGCTTGAAGACGGGAATGCCGGGGGCAAGGGACCGAATATCCCCGCCGGAAAACTTGCGCGCCGTGAACAGAATGTCGGCGGCGGCCGCGTCGCCAAAATGCGCAGGAAATAGCCAGGTCGCCCCAGCACCGGGAGAAAACCCGTAATGCATGTAGGGGCTTTGATAGCTGGCTTCTTCTGCGTAGATTGCCACGTCAGAGTTCAGTCCCATGACCCAACCCGCCCCAACCGCGTGGCCTTGCATGGCGGCGATCACTGGTACTTTGCACAGCAGGGGTTTGGCATAGCTGATCTCATCAGTGAACTTTGCGCGACCCGCCTGAATATCGAGCAACCCCTGTTTCGTTCCGCCACACGCAAAAAACGTGTCGAACCCTGTCAGAACGACGGCTTTGCACTCTGGCATCGTGTCGATCAGATCAAACGCCTCATAGACCCCTGCCACGAAGTCGGGGGTGAAGGTGTTGCGGGCGTGACGCTCTGACAGTGTGAGTTGCACAACCCCGTTGGGATGCTCGGACAGTGCCACCACACCTGTGGCCAATGGGATATCGCGACCGGGGCTCGGCGGGGCAGGGGTGGCACCCCAATCGTAAGACTGCGTCCATTTTGCGCGAAGCGCCATCAGGTCCTGATCGGCCTTTGTGGGCGGCGCCAAGTGCTGTTTCAAGGCCATAAGCGTGGCCCTCGGCGCCCCTGAGACCATTTCCGCCAGGGACGTCGCATGTGCCATATCACGCGCCGCGATGCCTTTGGTCGTTGGCAGCGCGCACACCACGACAGGAACAGGACAGGCGGCAATCAGGTCGTCGATGTCATCTATAGACAAAAGGGTTTGCGTTTCGCCTGACAGGATGATCGTGCGCGCGGTCTGGGCCGCCTGGTTTAGGTGATCGCGCATTGCGGCGACAGACCCGTTAGCGCGCAGGAGTGTCACATGCGCGACATGCTCCAAACCTTCGAGGCGCTGGGTGCGGACAGGCGAAGGTTGGACCGGAGGGTCCAGCGAGACGAGCGAAACTTTTTTCCTGACCGGTTTGGGTGTTTCAACGGGGCCCGTGTCGTTCAACCCTGTCAGGCGCAGCTTGCCAGACTGTTGAACAGGTGTCTCAGGGCGCTCCGGCTCAATCGGAAGCCAGTATTTTTGGGTGTCAAATGCGTAGCCAGGCAGATCCGTGATTTCGGGGCGTCCAGATCCACGTGTAGGATACAGCTCCTGCCAATCCATCACCGTCCCAGCCACCCAGTGTTGCGCCAATTCGGACGCGGAATAGGTCGCGATGCCTTGCAGAACGTCTTGCCCCTCGGTTGCGCCGATACGCTGGGCACCATCGAACCACACCGTGCCCTTGCCCGTGTCCGTCAGATACGCTTTCAATCCCTGCCGAAGCGTGGTGATCGAGTTGGCCACGATGGCCACGCGATGCGCCATAGGTTCGCGGCCCGTTTGCAGCGTAAATGCGATGTCGCGCGTGCTGACTTTGTCCCCCTCCAATTCGAGATGGTGGATCAGCTTTTGGCAATACGCGCGCAAACTGTTTTGGGACTGCGCCGATATGGGAAAGGCCCGGGTGACTGTGTCTTCTTCCACGACGGGCGGTGGGTTCTGGGGCTTTTCCAAAACAACATGGGCGTTGGCGCCTCCAGCCCCAAAAGAGGACACGCCCGCCCGTAAAACGCCGTCGGGTGATGTCCAATCTTCAAGTGCTTGTTGAACCTTGAAGCCTGATTTGGCGAAAGGGATGTCTGGATGCGGATCGTCGCTATGCAGGCTGGGGACAAGTTGCTGATGCCGCATCTGCAGCACGACCTTGATGATGCCGGCAATACCGGCCGCGGCCTCTAGATGGCCGATATTGGTCTTGACCGATCCAATCGCGCAAGGGCTGTCACGTTGGACATGTCCGCCCATTGCGTTTGCCAGGCCAGAGATCTCGATAGGGTCGCCTAATGCCGTGCCTGTGCCATGCGCTTCGACATAGCTGATTTGATCGGGCCGCATGTGAGACTTGTTGATCGCATCCCGCACCAGGTCAGCCTGCGCCCTGGGGTTTGGAACGGTGTACCCATTGGTGCGGCCACCATGATTGACGGCGGTGGATTTGATCACAGCATGAATGCGATCCCCATGGGCGCGCGCCTCTTTCAGAGGGCGCAGGATCAGGGCCGCGACGCCCTCGCCCGGTACAAAGCCATTCGCACCCGCACCGAAACTGCGGCAGAGGCCATCAGGTGACAGCATGCGCATAGCACTCAACGCGGCATAACTGGACGGGTGGGTATATATGTTCACCCCGCCCGCAATCGCCGCGTCACACTCCCCCCGCTGCAAGCTTTCACAGGCTTGGTGGATCGCTGTAAGGGATGAGGAACACATCGTGTCGACGGGCAAGCTTGGCCCGGACGCGTCCAGAAAAAACGACAGCCGGTTGGCAACAGAACTGAAAGACGTGTGCGGGTGGAGCGCCTTGCCTTGCGTCCAAAGCTGAGGTCCGAACATATCAAAGCCCGTGCGGGTGATGCCCGCGAAAACGCCCAGCCGCCGGTTCAGTTTGGTGCGAACGTGCTCACGCGTGATGCCAGCGTTTTCCAGTGCGTTCCAGGCGATTTGCAAAAACCGACGTTCTTGCGGGTCGAGCAGCCCTGCCTCTTTGGGAGAAATGCCAAAGAACAGAGGATCAAATTCCGTGACACCATCTAAAAACCCGCCCCATTTGCAGTAGCTCTTACAGGCGTCTACGGCTTTGTCGGGATCGGGCTCATAGTGGTTTTCAAGCGGCCAACGGTCTTCTGGGATTTCCGTGATCGCAGATGTCCCTTGCGATAAGAGCTGCCAAAATTCATGGGCAGTGCGGCCTTGGGGAAACTCAAACGCCATGCCGACAATGGCGATGTCGCCGCTCGCCTGCGGGCGCTCAATGGGAACCGCGGCAACAGCTTTTGGCACGCTGTGCTGCTCAGCAAGATAGGTCGACAAACCAGAAATCGTTTGGTGCTGAAACAAAAGCGTTGCGTCGAGATCCGGAATATCCTGTCTCAGCCGCGCCGTGATTTGAGTGATCAAGATAGAGTCGAGCCCATAGTTGCTCAGCGGCTCGTCAGGCTTCAGTTGCTGCGGGTCCAGCCGTAACACCTCTGCAATGGCCGTGCGCAAGAGCTGCTCCACCGGCTTATGGTCATGCTGAATGTCGGTATGCGGCGTGCCCGCAGGTTTCGGTGTCTCTTGACGCGCCTTTGTCGTGATTTTGGTATGAACCCATCCATCGCTCGTGGCGGCAATGATGTCTTGACCAAGATCGGCGGTGGTCTCGGTCGGGCAGGTCACATCAAGAAACCCGACTTCCGTCAAAGCGCTGCGCCACCCCTGCAGTGACACCAACGGGCTACCCGGGATGCGCAACCCGTCACGAGGGGCCCACCATCCCTCTAGCAGGCCAAAGGTGGTGTGCGCGAAAATCGAAAAACCGGTAATCTCATTCAGCCACAAACGCCCGCCTGGTTTCAGCAATGTTTTCGCGTGGCGCAATGTCCGGTGCATATCCGGCGTGGCGTGCAAGACGTTTGTCGCGACAACGGCGTCAAATCTGCGGGGCGCAAAGCCCTGATCCTCAGGGGCGGTGGTGATGTCGAGGATTGAAGTCGTGAGGTAAGGGGCCAACGCGCCAAAGCTGTCTTGCCCGTGCATCAGGAAGGCATGGGAAATGTCGGTATACTCATAGCGCTCAAGGTTGGGCAGATCTGCCAACATTGGTATCACTTGCGCCGTCGTCCCGCCTGTTCCGGCGCCAAGTTCGAGCACGCGGATGGGGCCGTCTCGTTGGCTCAGATCGTCGTGTAGGGTCTGTGCCAACACATGGTTCATGTGCCGTGACGCGGCCAGATCGCGATAAACCGGTTCGACCAGTGACATCGAGGCGTCCGGAAACATCACAGACGGTGCCGTGCGATGGCCGCTCAGGATGTCCGGCAAGGCGGCAAGACAGATTTCTGCCAAATCGACCGCACTGGCAATTTTGTCATTTTCCTTCAACGCGGAGAGCCGCGCGCGCCAATCAGGCTGCGGCCGAGTGACATCGGTCAAAAGACGGTCCGTCGCCGCGCGCCATCTGCGCAGATAGTCGGGGGTCTGATCGCGATCAGGGAGGGGCGCGTTGTCGAGCGTGTCTTTCAACGCGCAGATCAAAATGTCTTCGAGGTCCGGGCAGGCAAAGATCCCCTGTCCGGACAGGTCACGGCTGCGCTGGGATAGACCACCCTGCAAAGCCGGCAATCGCGGTGCGGCAGCGGCACGTGTAGGCGCGCGCAGGCAGCGGGACAGATCGACCAACGGATGGCGTGACAGATCGCTCCATTTCAGAGCGGCAACCTGCACCAGAGGATCGTTTAACACGTGATCCATAAACGGCACGGCATCGGCGATCGTGATAGGGTGCACGCCTTGTTTCGCCAGGCGGGTTTGCGTGGCTTCGGTCAGGGTGGCCGCCGCGCCCTTATCCCAATGCCCCCAGTTTATCGTGCGGATCGGGTATGGCGTCTCTTTGTCAGCGATCCGCGCATAGGCATCCATGAAGGCGCTACCTGCCGCGTACCCCCCGTACCCGCCCGGGTTTTCCAGGGCCATGATCGACGAGAACATAAGAACAAAACTGGGATCAAATGGTTTGACAGCGTCGAGCGTGGCCAGCGCGACATCGGCTTTCGCCTCTAACATTTGGGCGAAGTGTTCGTCGCTTGTGTCAAGGATCGGTGCGTCGGCTGGCCCCAGCGTGGCCAGGATGATCCCGTCAATGTGTTGGTGTTTGGCGTGAATGCTTGTCAGAGCCTTTGCCAACTGCGCGGGCCGACTGGCATTGCACCTGATATAATCCGGCTGCTGACCATTGACCGACGCGGCCTTGATCTTGGTTTTGACAGAGCGGCGGCGCCCAAGCCAAATGATGGTCGCGCGGCTTGACGCCAAAACGTGGCGCGTCCAAGCGATCCCAAGCCCCCCGGCGCCACCAATGACCACATAGACCCCGCCTTCGCGCATGTGAGAGGTCTGCGGCGCGGCATGCTCAATCGGGACAAGCTGCTGGCGGTGCCAGGTGCCATTGCGATATGCCACGGCCTTGCTGGTCAACGGATTGGGCAGCATCAGATCACATGGCGCCTCCAACGTGGAGAGCTCCAGGTCCAGACACGTCACGGACCAATCCGGACGCTCTTCTGACAAAGACCCTGAAAAGGCCAAAATGGAGGCCGCGCCCGCGGAACGGAGATCATGACCCGTCACGCATGCCCCGTTCCACGTGATCACTGTCAGCTGTGAGACACTGTCTGACTGGTCCAATGCCCGAACAAAGCGATGTAGCGCGACCAGATCCTCCTGATAGGTTGCCGGTTTATGCGGCTCTGAAACCCAGAGAATTTGGCGAACAGCTTTGACGTGTTTCGCCTTCGGCATCTCTGTCGGTGGCAGAACCTGTGCGCCCTTCAGACCGAACGCCGTGGCGAGGCGTGCGCCAAAAGGACCGGCCACCAGAATGGCGTCATCGGCAAGTGGCGCGAGGCTTGCAGCATTAACAGGGCTCCAACTGGGGGCAAGGGCTTGCGCGTGCACCTTGTCGTCCGATGTGCCCGGCCCCTCGGGCAAAGCCCAATGCTGGGTCTCAGCAAAGGGATAGGGCGGCAAATCCAGCCGAAGCCCAGAAAGCGCACCTGCGTTTTCCAGACCTGTCCAAGCCACGTTTTTTCCCGCACTCCAATCGCGGGCCACATCATAGTTGGCACTGTCATCGCTGACATGCAGTGGCGCTTGGTCATCTACATAGCTTTGCAACGCAGCGATCAGACCTGACTGCGATGTCACCTCGGCGATAAACCGAGTGTCTTGCGCGGCGCGCCGGTGCAAGCTCCAATGGCTCAACAGCGATAGATTACAGGACGCGCCTTTGCCGGACAGCCAGCGGATGTAGCTTTGCGCCACAGCCAAAAGGCGCTCAGGCGTTTTCGCGGACAACGCGACCAAATGCGGTTGACCGTCGCAAACGCGCTCTGGTTTCGCAAGGCTTGGCGGCGCGGCGATAACGGTATGGGCGTTTGACCCACCTGATCCAAAACTGCTGACACCCGCCATAGGCGCGCCGTGCAAGGGCGTGGGCCAGGCACCAGGGTTTTGCGCAATGGACAGGCCGCTGCCATCCAATTCGATTTCCGGGTTTAGGCTTTGAAAATTCAAGGTGGCTGGAATTTCGCCGTGGCGCATCGATAGGACCGTTTTGAGAACGCCAGCGAGGCCTGCTGCGGCTTCCAAATGCCCTAGGTTTGACTTGATAGACCCGATGCCGCAGTGCCAATCCGACCGCGTGCCGCCCGCGAGCGCGATGGCGTGTTTGATACCTTCGATTTCGATAGGATCCCCAAGCGGGGTTCCGGTGCCATGCGCCTCAAAATAAGAAATCGCATCTGGGCCGATCTCGGCATCTTTCCAAGCTTTGGCCAGAAGCCGCCCTTGGGCATCCGGGCTGGGCACTGTGAGGCCATCGCTTTGCCCGGCGTGATTGCTGGAGGTGCCTTTGATCACCGCGGCAATGCTATCGCCATCGCGCAGGGCATCCTTTAGGCGTTTGAGAACAACGGCTATGCCGCCTTCACTCCGCACATATCCGTTGGCACCAGCGTCAAACGTTTTGCACAGGCCATCGGGGGAGAGCATGCCAGCTTTGGCATATGTGACGCTCAAACTCGGGTGCAAAATCAGGTTTATCCCACCCACCAAACAAAGCCGCGCTTCGCCATTGCGCAACGATCCGACAGCGTGATGCAGCGCAACCAGAGAGCTGGAACACGCCGTATCGATGACGGCGCTCGGCCCTTCGAACCCGTAGAAATAGGATATGCGGTTGGCAATCACGGACGCTGCATTCCCGGTTCCATGATGTGGCGTGGTCTCAGTTTGGCCTGCGTCGAGGCAGCGTTGGTAGTCTGAGCCGCTGACGCCCACGAAAACACCGACGTCACTCCCAGCCAAGCGCGTTGGGACAATGCCCGCATCCTCAAACGCATGCCAAGACAGTTCGAGCATGATGCGCTGTTGCGGATCCATGCCGGCCGCCTCGATCGGGGCAATACGAAAGAAATCTGCATCAAAACGGGACGGGTCAGACAAAAAGCCGCCTTTGTTCACGGCTGGATGGGCTGCGCCCTCTAGGTTCAAATCCTTTGGCCAGCGGGCCGGAGGGCGTTGCCCGATAACATCTGCTCTCGCGTTCAAAAGCTGCCAAAGATCCTCGGGCGTGTTGATATCGCCCGGCAAGCGGCACGACATGCCAATGATGGCGATGTCTTCTGTGCGTATATGGGGATCATCCGTTTTGGATCGGTTAGGGGTGACGGAACCGGCTTTGACCGGTGCTGTGTCTTTCAAAAATTCAATGAGCTTGCGGGCTGAGTTGTGTCGAAACAAAAGCGCGGCGGATATTTTCTGTCCGAAGGCATCTGATACCGCATCGGCCAAGGCCATGATCCCGCTGGATTCAAGGCCAAGGGCAAGAAAAGCGGTGTCGAGATCGAATTTGTCCGCCGCGTCGCCCAGACTGTTTCGGACGCATGCGGTCACAATGTCTGAGATGTCGGCAACAGGAACAGGCGCTTTCCCCCCGCGATCTATGGCGCGGCGTTTGCGCTTGGCCAAATCGTACCTGATCAAAACCCCGTATCCCAGGTTTCGCAGATCTCGCACGCGGTAGTTGTTCACCAAACCGATGACCTGTGCGCCGTGCAGCTCATGAAAGCGTAAAATGGGATCGGATATCGTCCCGATGGGCGTTTTTTGATCCACGTAGGCAATCAAGTCGTTGCGCGTTTTGCCGGAAAATTCGGCGCAAAGCGTCACCGCCACAACGGACGAGATGCCGGATGTCAGCGCGGCAAGGTTCAGACGAAAATCAAGAAGATGGTCGCCCAATCCCCTGTCTTGAAACGCGGGCAAGACGCTGATCGCAAGAAGCTGAAGGGTTTCACCGTTGGCGTCATAGAGCGTATCGACGTCATCCATATTCGTGGAGGTGAGTGCATCCGTATCTGGGATCCGCTGGGCATAAATCACCCCGATCAAGGCGTCGTCGATCACAACGCCAAAATGGTCCTGATCGGATTGGCGCACCCGGTTGGTCAGCTGTTCGATTGGTGTTTGCAGCGCCTCAGACCAACAGGCCTTTTCGATCTCCAAAAGCTGGGGGATGTGGCTTTCCCGGAGCTGGCACAGATGAAAGGCCTGCGGTCTTAGACATGCAACAACGTCTTTGAGTGTTGCCCCCTCATGGAGAACCTCGCCTTCTGCGGGCAGCCACCCTTGCTCAGCCGCCACCAGCAGCATCTCTGCGGGCGTCACGTCATTCGACACCGCCCAATCCAACAAGGGCGCGCGACCTGCTTGCGTGTCATCAAATGCCTCAAACTTCTGCAAAATCTGCTGCAGATCGTTCCATTCTTTGGGTTTGGTGGCCCTTAAATTCATAGCGCACGCGTTTTGTGATCAGCGAGCCAAATTTCTGAACACATGAGATGTCTCAATCTGATCCCCTCGTCAGACAAACTTGATCGTTTGAGGGCCAATGCAGACAATTTGCGCAACAACACGGCCCTTATCTAAATGTACTCGTACTGCCTGTGAAAGTCTTTGATTTGTTTCAGAAACAACCGTTCCGGCCCGTCTGATGCCCGTTGTCTCTCAATTGAGCTTTTGACAGCAGGTATCATATCCAACGACGCCGTATAATTGCGTGTGCCAAAGGTTAAATCCTGGCAGCCTTCCAAAAGCGCCTCGTATTCCGACATCGTTAATGTGTGACGGCTGTCCAAATGCTCTGCGATCCCTGATTGCTGCACGAGGCGCTGCCCGTCAGCTGTGACCACACCGCTGTAAAACTCTGAGCTGCAGCCGGACCCGTAAGAAAAGCAGCCGATCCGTTTGGCCCTGTCATACTGACCGTTTAGAATGGCCCCCGTCAAAGACACCAGCACGGTCGCCCCCATGATGTTCCCGATGCGCTGGCACAATTGCAGGCCGGGGGACACGCGTGTTTTGAAATCCGCGTCTATCGCGTCCATGGACGCCTTGGCATGGCGGCGCATCATGGAGCGGTGCGCGCCTTTGATCATGCCACCAAAGGGCGTGTGAAACGCCAAATAGTCAAAGCTGCTGTCATAGCTGACCCCTTCAACGCGGTCGCAATAGGCGTCAAATGTTGCATTGCAGCAATCCAGGTAAGACAGCAGTGACAGATCAGCGTCGCCAGCCTCAGAATCCGGGATCGGGCGGCATGTGTCCATGACCTCAAAGCTGTGGTATCCGTTCGCGCCAACATCGACCTGGAATACATCGGGTTGATCGCTGATCAGCAGTGCCACAGCGCCTGCACCGCCGCTGGGCTCAAAGTATTCCCATTCCATTGTCAGGCCGTCGCTTTGCTCATCGACCAAAACACGCGACAGATCCGTAGCGATCACCAAAGCTTTGGCACCGGGAGACACGCCCGAGAGAATGAAGTTGATCGCCATCTGCAAGCCCGCCGTGCCAGAGTAACAGGCTTGCTTGATTTCAAACAAACGGCAGGTTCTGGACAGCCCCAGGTAGTCGTGCACATAGGTGCTGAGGGATTTGCCAAAATCCAGACCCGACTCTGTGCAGGTGATCAGCAATTCGATGCTGTCTTTGTCCTCTTGGCTCAGAGTGTCCAGCATCGGTTTCGCCGCATTGACCGCGAGAGACACCGGATCTTCAAACGGCAGCGCCGCAGATTTCTCACGGATCAACAGGTTTTCGAAACGCGTCATATCCATGCCGCGATACGCGGCCAGCTCTGCCACATCCACGACCACGCAGCCCCCATAAAGCCCCAGCTTTTGGATCCCCACCTTCTTCATGTCGTGACAGTGTCCTCGCGTGGCATTAGGTGTGCTGCAGGTCGCACTATAACAACACCGCATACTTACCCAAGGTCAAATCACATGGACAAAACTGATGCCATTCAAACCGTTATCTCCGTCGTCAGAGACATATTGCCGGACATAGATCCAGAGCTGGTGACGGCGAAAAGCGTATTGGCAGACCTTGGCGCAAACTCGGTCGATCGCGTTGATGTTTTGGCGATGTCGATGGAAGAAGTGGGTGTTCGCGTCCCCATGATGACATTCGCCAAGGCAAATACCATCGAGGATATCGCGGCCTTGCTCATTCAACCCCGCTAAAGCGTCTTGCGCAAATCCCAGACTGATACGAACATCGAGATCGCATTGCGCGGATGCCTCTGGGAACCTGCAAAATGTTTTAGCTGCGGCGCACCCTGCGTTCATCGGATGACAACAAAACGATCACACCGACCAGGGGTGACAACAAAAGCGCAATCAGGAAATTTCCCAGAAAACCGAACCTTTTGCGGCTTCCGAGCACGCCAATAATCCAAGCGAGAACGAGCCAGATCAGCAATGGCAGTGGGTTAAATATGAACAGCATATGGCCCTCTCTTGGGTTTTGTGAATTTCAGGCGCCGACGTTTAGGGGTGTACGCACTTTATCTGGCCTACTGATTCGTAGTCGATAGGCAGTTCCTGTGTCGCGACCGTGCGAAATGCCTCCCCATCATACCGCACGACGTAGATTTTTGTATCCACAATTCTGCCGAAGCGGTCAAAAGCGATATTGCCTGTTGCGCCATTAAACTTGGAGCGATACCGCATCGTGGACAAAAAGCTGGCTAAGTCCTTGCTATCAAAGCTTTTTGACGAACTGACACCGAAAGCAAGCAAATTTATTGCGTCAAACGCAATGGCAGATTCCTGATCTGGTTTGTGCCCGTATTCATCCTGAAACTGCGCCACGAAATCTGAAACCTCGTCTACCGTGTCATCCTCCTCATAAAGAGAGACGGCGATCACGTCTTTCATCGCTTTTGCACCCACTTCCTTGATGGCCGCTTCGCTGAACAGCGCCTCGGGGCCAAAAATGGGTATGTCCAGGCCAAGGCCGCGGGCTTGCTTGATGAAGTCAAACATCGCGTTCTGCGAGCTTGAACCGATGAAAATGGCGTCGATTTCGCCCGTTTTGAAAAGCTTGTTGTCCAACAAAAACAAAAGCTGTTTTGAGGTCTCAGGAGCCGTTTTTTGAACCAAGCCCTGATATTCTACGGTGCCGCCGCTGACGGTCAGGAACTCTTCGAATTGCGATGTCAATCTCTGGGCGAACTCGGATCTGTCAGACAAGACGATAAATTTGTTGAGTTTTTCACTCAAAGCGTATTTCGCCATGCTCGCGGCCTGTTCGCGATTGTTTGGCGTCAGCATGAACACCAGATCGTATTGCAAGTTCGTGATCGGGCCATCGGTGACATTGGTCGTGAGAAACAACAACTCTTTGTCTTGGTACACCGATGAGGCGGGCAGGGCGAAAGACGATGAGCTGTGCCCGACAAGAGCGAACAGGTCCGGTTCTGCGGAAATCCGTTTTGCCAGCCTTAGAGCCGCGTCAACGTCATCGGCTTGCGCGCTTTCGTCAATGGCATTCTGGACAGGAACGGTTTCCAGGACCAGCGACTTGCCCAACATGCCGCCATTTTCATTGACCTGCTTGGTGGCGAGGCGGATGCCTTTCAGAAAAGAGTCCTCTTCGTTGGTGTCAGAATAGGTCGCGATGATCTTGAGTTGGGCCAGCTCGCCGTCTTGGGCCTGGGGTGTCGCAGCCGTGTCCTGTGCCAAAACCGACTGCGCAGCCATCACCAGACCTGCAAAACAGCCCGTAAAGACACGCCGCATTCTAGTTATTCCCACCCAAAATAATGGGTAGCCCATCGGAGCCTGATCCAATCACCACGGTCTTTGCATTGTCGCTTTCAGCGAGATCGGATGTCGCGCGGATCCCCTGCCACCGCAGCAAGTCCGGGGTCAGGCTTTGACTGATTGTATTCTGATAGACTTGGATGCCTTCGGCTTCGATGCGTTTGCGCTCCGCTTCCTGGCGCTCAATATCAATGCGGAATTCATAGGCTTTGCTTTGCTCTTGCAATGCCATCTTGTCTTCAATCGCGATACGCACGGCCTCTGGCAGGATGACCCCACGCACCAGAACCGCATCAACGATCACATATCGTTCCTCGCCTTCGATCAAACTGTTCGCGATGACGGTTTCAAGGAAGCCGCGGCCACTGGTGTAGACCTCTTCGGCTGTATACTGGCCAACGGCACGGCGAAGCACCGCCTCGGTTTCCGGAAACACAACCTTGTCGGCGTAATCTTTGCCCACATTCACATGCAGTGTCGGCAAAAGACGCACGTCAGCGCGGTACCGAATGGCAACAAGAATGGTGACGGGGAGACCATCACTTGTCAGCAAGTCGTACCTGTTTTCGCGGATTTGGAGACGCACATCATAGATATGCATCGTGTTCCAAGGATAAATGATGTTGAGCCCTTCGCTATAAAGCGCGGACACCTCGGTTCCGCTGATGAAGCGGTACAAGACGCCAGCTTCACCAGATTTGATCTGAATAAAGATGCGGGGCCAAAGAAAGATCAGGATTGCCGACACAATCAGAACCACAAGGGTGACGCCAGATCGTATCCAACGCTGCCAAATGGCTTCGTCCTTTTCGAGTTCGTCGAAGCCTTGATCTGCTGAGGTCATTGCAGGCGCCAATACCCTGATGTGTATGGATATGAGGCGTATACTGCGACAATTTCATTGGACTGGCAATAACTTCCGCCACGGAGACAATGTATCAGTTTCACCGTTATTGTCTCTGAATCATTGATTTTTAACCGAGACCTGTTACGGTTTGACCGGCTGCGCTTGGGATACCTCGGCGCGATTTCATTTTTTAAAGGGGCTTTCCGATGGCCAGTTCAGAAGATACCAAAGATACAACTGCCGAGGTCGCTCTTGGTGAGCCTGTGTCGCTGAAGGCAGATGGGATCATCAAAAACCACGTGATGGGGACAATGGCCGCGGCAACCGTGCCTGTGCCCGCCTTTGATGTTGCGGCGATCTCGGTGATCCAGATGCGCATGATCCAAAAGCTTGCCGAACTGCATGGTCAGCAATTTTCAGACGCGATCGCAAAGAATGTTTTGACCTCGCTGGTCAGCTCCGTTTTGGGATACAGCGCAGGTATCGTTGCGGTTTCCAGTGTTGTGAAAGTTCTCCCTGGCGTTGGTACGCTGGCCGGCATGGCGACGCTGACATCGGTTGCGGGTGCAACGACCTATGCGGTTGGGCAAGTGTTGAACCGGCATTTCGAAGATGGCGGTGGATTGGACGATCTGTCTGTTGATGACGTGGCCAATTACGGCCGCCAACAATTCAAGCGCGGCAAGAACATCGCGCGCAACATGGCGAAATCAGGTAAAGAGCCCGCGTAACACCGGGTTCAATTCGCAGTAAACGCAAGGGCCCCCGGTTTCGGGGGCCTTTTTACTTGGCGGGGCTGCTCGTTGATACCATGCGTCCCATGTCGAACTTCATGATGCGGTCTGCGGCGGACCAGTATTTTTCATCATGGGTGACAGCGATGATCGTTTTGCCTGACGTCGCAAGTTGAGGGATGATCGACGTGTAGAACCTGTCGCGGAACATCACATCTTGTTCCGCGGACCATTCATCTAGCAACAGGATCGGCCGATCCTCCAGGATGCTCACAATCAGGGCCAGCCTCTTTTTCTGACCCGTCGATAAATTCAGCGTCGTAAACTGACCGTTCTCAAAGCGTGTGACACCGCCCAGCCCCATGTCATCGATCAGCTGGTTCACCTCTGCATCAGAGACGTGTTCCAGCCCGTACATTCGGTCAAACAAGTGGTAGTCCACAAAAACGCTTGAGAACAGCTCACGGTAACCCGCGCGTTCCTTGGGCGTTTGGATCTTGGTGTCATCAAGCGCAATTGTACCGTCGCCGGGTTGCAGCAACCCGGCAATAACGTTCAGCAAAGTCGATTTTCCGCTGCCATTGCCCCCGGTCAAAAACACGACCTCGCCGCGCTTGATGTTCAGCGAGATGGGGCCAATCGCAAAACCAGGCTCATCACCTGTTGTGACATGGCGGTACCCGATGTCTTCCAACGTGATTTTGCTGAAGTCCAAGAAAGGCTCCACCGCGGATTGCGCATCTTCTGGGTCAAGGGCATCGGGTTGCGCCAATTGACTCTGCACGGCTTTGATTGCCCCAAGGCCCGCATCAATCTGCAAAAACTCCGGCGCTTGCGTGGCGATCCGCAACAAGGGTCCAAGACTAAAAAGCAACACCGGGATCACCTGAAAGCTGACCGTGCCAAAGCCTGACCCATGTTGAGGCAGGTAAAAGATGATGAACCCGATCACGATGTGAGTCACGCCATGCCCCAGCAACATAAGCTCAGTCCAACTGTCGCCCGTGCGCACAAGTGTTTTGTTCAGCTCAACCGACCGCTGTTTGATATCCTCAAACAGCGCATCGTCACGTTTGGCATTCAATCGCAGCTCTTTGGCGCCTTGCATCAAGGGATCCATCCCGTCCACAAAATGTCTTTGGCGGTTGATCAATTTAGAGACCTGCGCGGCAATGCGACGTTGCAGCGTCATGTAGATGAGCGCGCCGACAAAGGTGGCGCAGGCAAAAACGATGAGGGCTGAAGGCAGCAAGAACGTCAAATAGATCAGCGCCATAATCATCAAAACGCTTTGCTGCAGCGCATCAATCAAAAGTGGAAAAACCACGGACAGGCCGTTGGTTTGCTCCGAGATCATGGTGTAGAGGCTGCTGCGCCCCAAGCGATCCACCTGCGGCAGATCAGACCGGCGCAGCCTGTCCATAACATCCACGCGCAGGTCGCGCAAAAGCGACTCGATCACCTTTGTCGCCCGCAGCAACGCGTATTTGTTGCCGAAGAAAAACAGCAAGAAGGCACCGAGATACCAGATAATATCCAGTGTCGTCGTGGGCTGGCCTTGCACGGCCCGTTCTGCAATCTCATTGATCGCCACGATCAAAGCCGCGTTGGCGATACCTGACAAGAGGCTCAGCAGGATCATGGCGCGCAAATCCCGGCGCGGGGCATTGAGAATGAAGCGCAGCAACGTCATGCTTGTTGTGCCTGAATGCGGCCCATGTCGAAATGAACCCGTCGATCGCACAGATGCCAATAGCGGTCATCATGGGACACGACGATGACGGCTTTCCCTTTGGCTTTTAGATCGGGCAACAGCTCTTTGTAGAAAACGTCTCTGAAATGGCTGTCTTGATCCGCGGCCCATTCATCAAAGATGTACACGTCCCGATCTTCCAGAAGTGCGGTGATCATGGCCAGGCGTTTTCGCTGGCCGGTTGAGAGGTCCAAAGTGGAAAACCGACCGTTGCTATACGTGACCTTGTCATCCAACTGCATGCGTTTGAGCCAATGGGTGACGGTTTCGGGATCAATATCATCAAGACCGAACATCTGATCGAAAAGATGGAAATCCGAAAAGATTGCCGCGAAAATCTCACTGTATGAGCTTTGCGTGCGGTGTGTGATGCGTTCGCCGTCCACCTTAATCTCGCCGCCAGACTTGGGGTAAAGGCCGCATAGAACCTTCATCGCGGTCGATTTTCCGCTGCCATTCCCGCCTGTGACAAACAGGATTTCAGAGGCGTTCACCGTAAGATCCCATGGACCCGACGTGAATTGCAGATCCCCGTTCGCGGTTCGATACTCAAAGGTGATGTCGCGGGCCTCAATCCGCTTGAGACCGTGAAAGCGGTCTGGATCAAAATACGCGTGCGCGGGTTCCTTTAACGCGTTCAGCTTTGCCTCAATCTCCGCAATACGGGTCAGCCCAACCTCAGCATTGGCAAACAAATGACTGACAGAGGTGATCGACGCGAGCGGGCCAAGACAAAAGGCGGACACAGCCACGATTTTATAGACGATATCCGTGTGGCCGGCGTAATAGGCAGGCACGATGAAAATCAGGGCGCCGAGCATCGCGTAAATGAACGCGCTGGAAAACTGAATGAGCGTGATCCAGGTGGAGGCAACGCTCGTCACATTCGACTGTTGCGTGTCAGCGTAATTCTTGAACTGGTCGAACAGCGCGATGTTGCGGGCCGCGTTCAATCGAATTTCTTTAAATCCCTTGGTAAAGCCGACCATCCCGCGAACGACATCCGCCTCAGATTGAAAGACCTCGACCATTGCGTCGTTCATGATCAAGCGCCGCCGCCAAAAGGCCCATCCGCCGATCAGGGCCGCCGTGACGAAAACCAAAAAGGCCACAAAGGACAGACTGGCGATGTAGAGAAGTGCACCCAGCAACAAAACGGCGCTTTGAACCGCGCCTGTCAGCAAAGGCATGTTGGCCGACAGGGAATTGGTTTCGCGGTTCAACGTGACAAGAAGCTCAGAGTGCTCCAACTGTTCAAGCCCACGCAGGGGCGCCTGTCGTACGGTCCCGGCAATGCGCAAGCGTAACGCACTCAACCTGCTTTGAAGCAGACGGTTCGATTTTCGCCAGGCGATGCTGGTGGCGTTCACGAAAATCAGAAACAGGACCGCATAGAGCAAAACCAGACGCAGGCTTGTTGGTTCGCCAAACGCGATCAATTCCGCAGCGTGGTTGATGAGCCCGATCAGAAAAGCACTGGACAGGCCAGACACAATCGTGACGACAATGAGGGATGATACCGCGCTATCTGGTCCTGATTTTACCAAACGAATAAGTTGCATCAGGTAAAACAGTCCTTGTGTCGCGCGGGCCGCTGACGATCAACATCATGCGCGGGTTTATCGTATTGCAATGATGCGCGCCGCACAAAGAGAAAGTGGGAATGTCGATCCATGACCCTGCCTTGGGCATCCGTGAGCACGGCTTTTTGTCGAGACCTTGAGGCACTGATCGCCAGGCGAATGCCGCACGGGATACGCGTTGCAGCAGGCCCCATTGAGCGCCATCTGCTTTGCCCCGAGGAAGAAGCCATGATTGAGCAGGCTGTTGCGAAAAGACAGGCTGAATTTTCCACCGGTCGCGCACTGGCTCATCAGGCTTTGGCCAACTTGGGATATCCCGCGGACGTGATTGGGATCGGACCTTTGAGAAATCCAATTTGGCCAAAGGGGACCATTGGCAGCATCTCTCATGATGGGGGCTGTTGTGTTGCACTGGCTGGAAAAGACACCTTGCGTGGCATTGGTCTCGATCTCATGCACATTCCGTCACATGCCGGCAGGATGAGTGATCTCTTGGATATGTATGTGGCGGATAGGGATGAGTTGAAACGCCTGCCTGACCTTCCAAAACCGCTGAGGCCGGAAATGGTCTTGTTCAGTTTGAAGGAGTCGATTGTGAAAGCGCTGGTGGGCGAGTTGGACGACTTTGTGGATTTACGCGATATCAGCTTGCAAACCCCTTGGGGCCAGGTTCGTGGCCCGACGCGGCAAGAGCGGCACATGACCCTTTGGATTGATCATTGCGGCTCTTACCTGATCACCGGGGCAATCTATGCGCTTTAGGTTTCCCACGGAAACTTCATATCGCGCTTGTAGTGATCCATGTTGGCCAGAAGCTGCGGATCGCTGAACAGACGGCGGTTTTCGGCAACCGCCTCAGATCTGGCCAAGTCCAGAAATTGGGTCATACCTGCGGCATAAGATTTGAAATCCCCCACTCTGCCCGCGTCCAGATGTTGGATCCTTCGAATGTGATGGCCCAGATCCAATTCCAAGTTCTCAGACACCGTGTCCACCAAACCGATCTCAAGCGCCTTTTCTACGCCTACCGTTTGCGTGGTCAGCGTGAGCCGCCGGGCCCGGTGATCCCCGATCTTGCGCACAAGAAACGGCAAGACGCAGGCAGGGTGCAGACCAAAGAGCAGCTCCGACACCGCAAAACTTGCGCGACGGGTTGCCATGCACATGTCGCACGCCGCAACAAACCCAATGCCACCCGCCAATGCGCGCCCATCCACGAGGCAAATGGAGACAAACGGCCCCTGTGCCAGCCGCTGCCACAATCGATAGAGGTTTTCTGGATCAACAGGCGTGACACTGTCGAAATCAGCGCCCGTGCAAAATGCGTCTTGCGTCCCGCGCAGGGTAATCACAACGCTTTTTCGCTCTTCCGCGGCGTCCAGTTCCGCATGAAACTGTCTGACCAAGGCATCCGTAATGGTCTCCCGCGTCAGGACGACATGCGTGACAGCACCCTCGCAGTGGGTTGAAAGGGACGCGTCATGGGTCATCGTTTTAAAACAGTGGCATAGTTTATGCCCCCAAAGCCGAAAGACAGCGCGAGAACGCTCTCAATAGATGCATGGTGCACCGATCCAGTCACAAAGTTCAGGTCGGGTTCTATTGGATGCTCCAAATTGCGGATGGGGTAGGCGCATCCGTTCTCCATTTGCAGAAAACCGATGGCAATTTCCATCGCGCCTGCCGCGCTGATCCCGTGTCCGATGGCGGATTTTGGCGCGGTGATCAGGGCGTCATTCAGCCCCATGTCTTTGAGAACACCGGCCTCCACGTCATCGCCGCGCGCCGTTGCGGTTGCATGGGCGACAATCAGATCGACACCATTTGTCCCTGCATTGCCAAACGCGGTGTTTATGGCGTCTCGTTCCTTTTCCGCGGATGGCTCAGGGCCGCGTTTGGCGGCAAAGGCACAGCCCAAACCCGCGACAGTGCCATAGCCACGCCGCCCTTCTTTGACACGCGCAAAAACAAGGGCCGCCGCCATTTCTCCAAACAAAAATCCGTCTCTTTGCGCATCAAAGGGACGACAGGCTTGTTCAGGCGTGTCTGCAAACCGATCCGATCCCATGGCGCCCAGGTTGCGCAAAGCATATAAATCGGGCGCTCCCAAATCTTGCACCGGTGCCAACGCGATGCATGTGTCGACCTGACCCGACTGCACGGCGTGCACGGCCTGATGCACCGCCATGGCCCCGCTGGCGGACGCACCGCCGACGGTATATTGCAGCCCCTCGATCCCAAAATGCTCGGCGCATAAAGACGCAATATCTGTGTCGAAAAACGTGTATCCCGCACGCGGCGGAACCATCACAACGTCAGGGCCGGAATACTGTTGAAGCCGCAAAAACTGGTCACGCGTTTGAAGATTGCTACCCGCAACGATCAATCCGATTTTGTCCGAGGGGTATGCCTCCAAACCCGCGTCTGTCCAGGCTTCTTGCAACACGGCAAGGGCAACCTGTCCACTTAACCCCGTGGATCTCGCATCCCGGGCACTTAGGATGCGGGGCGGGTCAGGCATTTCGACCCCCAAGAGAGGAAACCCGTCAATGGGCTCTCTTCCGTCTCTTTTGAGCACGCCAAACACATTGCGGCCGTCCGACAGACCAGCGGTCAGCGCCTCTTTGCCATACCCAAATCCACAGGCGGTGCCGATCCCGATACAGGCAATAGCAGCGTCAGACATCGGTGGACCAGATCGCTTTGGCCAAGGCTTTGGCATTTGGGTTTTGCAGCATCGTTTGATGGTTTCCGTCGACCGCCACCTGTCGCATGGTGTGACCATCGGCCATTGGCCAAACCTCCAACGCGTCCGCGACGTTTGGATGGTTCACATGAAACGCAACCACAGGGAAGGTCGCCTTTGGCGGATCGTATGCATCCACGATGCTGGACATGCTGCAATAGGTGTCAAACAAACTGGCCAGTGCGGCAGGATCCTTGCCTGTCGCGGCTCCGATATCTTCCAACGTGATGTGTGTTTTAGGGTGGGGCAGGGTCATCCCCATTTCTGTTGCGAAATTCGCAAGGTTGCCCTTGGGCTGCGTTTTGTCTTGATGTGCAAAATACCCCTGCGTGACACTGGGGGCGTAGCTGTCGAGCAAACTGACCCGTGCCACACGATCCGACTGTTCTGAGAGCTGGTGCGCAATCTCCCATGCCAAAACGCCGCCGGCGGACCATCCGATCAGGTGTACAGGACGCCCAAGTTTCAGCAGATCTTTTGTGTAAGTCCCTGCAACCTCCGTCATAGAGCGGTCCGCGTCACCGGGGTAATCCATCGTGTAAATCGGCCGGTCCTTGGGCAAGTGCTCCATCAGTTCTGCATAGGTCAAGGCAGAGCCCAAGCCACATGGTATCAAAATCAGAGGCGTTTGGTCCGTGCCCTCGTTCAGGCATATCAATCCACTTTCTGTGGCCTTTGCAATGAGAGCCGTTTGCGCCGCGACCGTTGGCGCGGACAGCAGCTCCGCGACTTGAACCCTGATGCCGAGCGTGTCGTAAAGCTCACCGGCAAACCGTATCAGACCAAGCGATTGCATCCCCAAATCGGCCAGGTTTGCATGTTCGGGCACGCGGTCGACGCCCAAGATTTCCGCCCAGATGTCTGAGATCGCACGTGTCAGGTCGTCTTGGCCGCCCAAGGGAGTGCCGACGTCCTGAGCGTGCTTGGGCTGATTGCGCAGCGCATTTGTATCGAGTTTCCCGCTGGCGGTGCGCGGCAGCTTGTCGATGATCGTGACCTGCGCAGGAACCATGTATCGCGGCAAAAGATCTTGCAGGTTTTGACGAAGAGACGCGGCCGTCATCCCAGGTTTGGAGACTTCGCAAAACGCCCGAATTTCTGTCTGTTCCTGGTTTTGATTTGCGATCACCGCAGCATGCGCCACGCCATCAATGCAGCTGAGCGCTTTTTCTATTTCACCAAGTTCCACCCGGTGCCCATTCAAGCTGACTTGAGTGTCAACGCGGCCCAAGAATTCCAACGCCCCCTGCGGCGTCCATCGGGCAATGTCTCCTGTAAGGTACAGCCGATCCGTTCCGCCAACGGGGTTCGCCACGAACTTTTGCGCAGTTGCGGTCTTTGAATTGACATAGCCCTCGGCCAAACCCACACCGCCGAGAATAAGCAAGCCCGGGACACCGACAGGAACGGGATGGCCGTGCTGATCCACCACAAAGGCCGTTTCGCCCGGCAGAGGCCGCCCGATTGGGAGCCTGGCACTTGGTAGGGTCACGCCCGGCTCCAAACAATAGGCGGTCGAGCCAATTGTCGTCTCCGTTGGCCCGTAAAGGTTGAACAGGCTCCGAGACGAAAGCGGGCTTTGCTGCCACAGCGCGATGGTGTCAGGCCGCATCGCCGCTGCCCCCGTGATCAGTGCGCGCAGCGTGTCTAGCGCGTCCCAATCCTGCGTTTTGGCGCAGGTCACAAGAACTTCGTGTAAAAAGGCCGGCGGCAATTCCGCCAATGTGATCCGGTTTTTCCGAATGGCATCGCACGCGTCCTGCGCAGACCACAGCGCCTCGGTTTTCACAACCACACAGGCCCCGCGCGTCAACGGTGTCAGCCATTGTTCGATGGATGCATCGAAACTGTGATCGGCGAAGTTCAGTACCACGTCCTGCCCAGAGAGCTGATAACGCTCTGCTGCGCCATGGATGTGGTGTTGCAACGCGGTGTGGGACACGGCAACGCCTTTGGGGGTGCCCGTTGTTCCGGATGTGAACAAGACATATGCGAGCCGGTTGGCATCTGGCGCAACCATTTCACCAGGCGCACCGCCAAACGCAGCATCGACTTTGATCTGAGTGATAACACTGTGGTCGAAGGCCAAATGCAGACGATCGACCAAACAGGCGGTCACGTTGGCCCCTTCTGCCAAAATCCGTTGACGTTTGCCGGGCAGATCCATTGAGATCGGGACATGCGTTGCCCCCGCAGCCCAGGTGGCCAGGATCGACACAATACACAAAGCCCCCTTTGGCAGGCACGTGGCAACATGATCACCCGGCTTGACGCCCGCGCGTTGCAGCTGTCCGGTGAGCGCGCGGATCTGATCGCTGAGCTCAGAAAAGGTGATCTGTTTTGACCTCTCGATCAAAGCAGTCGCGTCGGGTGTGGCCTTTGCATGCTCAAAAATAGCAGTGGTCAGATCAGGGCCGGTCGCGGCGGGGCCACCGTTGCCCCACTCATCCATCAGCCTGCCTTCGACGTCATCGGGCACAAAGGAGATGTCTGCAAACGCTTGGGTCGCCTCGGCGCACATGCCGCGCAAGATCGTACACAGACCTTCGGCCAAGCCGCGCACCGCATCGATATCTATCAGGCACGCGTCATAGTCGAAGCGGCACCGGAGCCCGTCCTCTTGAGGATAAATCTCAAGCGCCAAGTCGTGCCCGCCATTTTGGGCCAATTCCGTGACCGGCGACACCGCAAGGCCATCTGGCATTGGTGCGTCCGTGGCCGGGGCAAGGTTTTGATAGGCGAAGGCCAGCCGCGGCGCCGTCTGTTTTCCTTGCGCCAAGATCTCGGGCAATGGCAGGTCAGAGGTGTCGAGCGCGACTGCAAGGGTGTTGGCGACATGGGTGATCTGTGAGAGCACCGTTTCCAAATGCGCGAGGCGACAGTGAAGCGGAACAACATTGGTGAAATACCCAATGCTCTGCGCAAAGCGGCTGCTCGGCCGACCCAGCACCGGAACAGCCAAGGTGACATCTTTGAGATCAAACGCGCGTGCCAGGGTGGCCATATACGCGGTGCACAAAACGCTTGCGGGGGTTGTAGATGCGTCACTGGCCAAACGGCGCAGGTCATGCAGATCGGCCTTGGAGATCTTGAATTCAACAGTGCCGCGCGGCGTGTCAGGGGGCACCAGCGGGGCGATATGCGATGGCAGACGCGTCGGCGGTGGCGCGTCAAAAAGAGCGTCACGCCAATGGCTGCGCAACTCCTTTCCCGTGTCACTGGCCAGCATGTCAGCTTGCCAATCCACAAAGGCACCGAATGCGGCGGCTGAGGACGGGTGTGGGGATTGCTGCGAGGCGAATGCCTGGTAGACGTCCAACAGATCGCGCGCCAGGTTCAACGCAGACACGCCATCGAAATTGATGTGGTGGACGAGGCCAATCAGAACATGGTGGTCAGGCCCAAGGCGGGCCAGATGCACCCGCCAAAGCGCACCCTGGTCCAGGTCAAACCCGACATTGGCAAGGCGCTGCATCTCTTGGGTCGCCTCAGCCTCGGACAGGTGGCCCAGATCATGGATCTTCATGGGCACGCCCGTGTCGGCCAGGATAAACCGTTTGGGTTGACTTTCGTAGGTGCGAATGACGGAGCCCAAAGCCTGATGGCGTTTCGGCATTTCATCGCAGGCCGCCTGCAACGCCTCAAGATCAAGCCGTCCCTTCAATCGCAGAGCGACCGGCACTGTATAAGCGGGGCTGACCGGTGTCCTTTGGTCTTCCAACCACAGAGCCTGCTGCGTTTGCGTCAATGGCAAGGGCATGTCCACCGGGTCAGCGGCCTCTGATTTGGATGGCGATTGAGGCAGCAATAGCCCATCGAGATCCGCGATCAGCTGCGCAAGCGTCTCATAGGCCAAAGTGTCTCTGATCCCAAAACTCTGGCCGGTTCGTTTTTCAATCTCCTGACAGATCGGCAGGATCGAGACAGAGTCCAAACCCAAATCAAGCGCGCCACGATTGAGATTGACCTGATCCATCTCTATGCGCAGCAGCTTTGCCAAATAGCGTCTGACAAAGTCTTCTAGATCACCGCTTGCATCGGTCTCATCGCCTGCGGGATCCGCGGCGTGCGGCGTGCTGTGTTGCCCTGTTTCCGGCAACCAATAGGGCAAACGCTGCAACGGATGCCCTGGCAGGGGCACAAGACAGCGGCCGTCTTGCGCCAAAGCGGACCAATCTACACGCGCTCCAGCAATCCAAATCTGGGCGATCTTTTCCCAGTCTTTTTGGTCTATGCATGTGGCAATCATGTGCCGCCCGGTTTCTCCGCTGAACACCGTCCGCATGTCGGATGTTGTCGGGGATGTTTTCTCTGGGGCGTGATGAAGTGCTTGGTGCGTTATGCCCTCAGCCAAGGCAGACAGCGCGGCAGACAGCTCTTCCATAGAGGAACACACCACGGCGGCTCTGACCTCCATCTCCATGCGGCCGGACCGCAGCGTATGGGCCACATCCTCCAGGGCAAGATCGGGGGTTGCCGCGACATGATTGGCCAAGTCACCTGCCATCTGCTGCAACGCTGCAAGCGAGCGCGCCGACAGGGGTAGAAGGCACTGCTGACCACTGGGTGCTGGCGTGGCGCGCGCGCGCTCTGGCGCATCCTCTAGGATCAAATGCGCATTCGTGCCCCCTGCGCCAATCGCATGAATGGCGGCGCGTCGGGGATGATCCTTGGGCCGGGGCCAGGCGGTCACGCGGTCGGGAAGGTAGAACGGCGTGTCCGCAAATTCCAACTTCGGGTTCAGCTCTCCATTGATGCGTGTTGGCACAAAACACGCCTCACGCATCTGCAGAATGACTTTCGCAAGCTGGCTGATCCCGGAGGCCGCTTCGGCATGACCGATATTCGCCTTGACCGAGCCCAAAGCGCACATGTCCTGATCGCTGGCGGGTTTGCCGAAAACACGTTTCAGCGCCGCAAGCTCCATACTGTCACCAAGCGCGGATCCATTCGCGGCGGCCTCAACATACCCAATCGTCTTGGGGTCTATCCCGGACTTTTCATAATTGCGCGTGTAAAGGTCGATCTGCGCGGCAATGCTGGGCACGCGGTAGCCGTTCGATTTGCCACTATGGTTGATCGCCGTCGATTTGATCACTGCGAGGATTTGATCGTGATCGGCCTGTGCCTCCGCCACGGGTTTCAGCAAAACGGCGCCGACAGCTTCTGACGGAAGATAGCCATCTCCGTCGGAAAAACTGGTGCTGTCGGGGGATGTGCCTGAAAACCCGCCGGCGGAGAGGCCAACGAACTTTTGCGGATGCAAGGATAGATTGACAGCACCTGCAATCGCTGCGCGACAATCGCCCCGGCGCAACGCATCGCAGGCCATGTGTATGGCCACGATAGAGGAGGAACACATCGTATCCACCGCCACACTTGGCCCCTTGAGATCAAAGAAATACGAGACACGGTTTGCGATTGAGCTTGGCGAAGACAAAAGGTTCAAGGCCGCACGCGTCGGATCCGTTTGAATGCCGTGGTATTGCTGAGACATGGAGCCTGCAAAAACGCCAACTTCTGATTTCAGCCGGTCATGAAGATTTGGACCCAGATACCCGGCACGCTCCATCACGCGCCAACAGGTTTCCAAAAACAGCCTTTCCTGAGGATCCAGAAGTTCGGCCTCAGTTGGCGTTATGTTGAAGAACGGCGCATCAAAGCAATCAATGTCTGACAGGAACCCACCCCATTTGCATGCATCTGAGAGCGAAGCCTGACCCTCAGACGAGAAATGATCCCAACGGGAGGTCGGAAATTCAGTGATGCAATTGCGCCCGTGGATGAGGTTATCCCAAAACACATCCAGCGTATCGGCCTCGGGAAAACGCCCCGATAATCCAATGATCGCGATATCGTCGGAGGCGGGTGTCTCAGCGCGCATCGCTACTGGCGCGGCATGCACAGGTGCGGCGGCAGGTCGCTGAGCGGCATCCATCGGTTTTTCGGCAACGGATGCTGGAGTGACGCCTGCTGAAGTTGCACGCGCGCCGAAATGCGCTGCAAATGCGGGTGCGAAACTCCGCGCCAATTCGCGCGCGGCGGTTTCCAAAGTTGGATATTCAAAGAAGAGTGTTGCGGGCAGCGGGCCCGAGATTTTTTCAATCTTTTCGCTAAACGCCATGATCGCCACGGAGTCGACGCCGTAGTCGACAAATGGCACATCAGATTCGAGACGGTCGCGCGAAATACGCAGCAGCGATGCAAGTTCATCGGTGAGGAACGCTTCGATTTCTCTGTCGAGGTTTTTATTCGGCGCGCCAGGATCTGAGACGGTTGGCTCTGATCGCGCTGACGGTGACGCCTCAGCATCAGGCGCAATCAGCGCCCGCATTTTGGCGCCATCGCCTTCGAGCACCAACGCATGCGTAAGCGAGGTCGCCAGGATCGCGTCCAAGGCCAGCATGGCAGATCGCGTTGAAAGAGGTGCAATGCCTGACGCTTCAAACATCTTTTGGGTGCTGGCTTTATCCAGCGTCATGCCACCGTCAGCCCAATACGGCCAAGCGATGGACACCGTGTGCCCCTTGGCCCCGTGCGCTGATTTTCTGGTTTGCGCGAAGGCGTCCAGATAGGCATTCGCCGCCGCGTAATCAGCCTGTCCAGGATAGCCCATCGCACCGGCGATCGAGGAAAAGAGCGCAAAGAAATCAAGATCCACACCCGCCAAGGCGCGATCCAGATTTTCCAAACCGGCAACCTTTGGCGCAAAAACGCGCCTTAGGTCATCAGGTTGTTTGCTGCGCAAGAGCCCGTCGGACAGAATGCCCGCACTGTGAAGAACACCGTGCAGCGGTTGGTTCGTCACCCAAGTCTTGATGAAGGTTTCAACAGCGCCAAGGTCGGCCAGATCGAGCGCGTGGTATTCGGCATGCGCGCCGAGCTCACTTAGCTCATCCAAGAGGTCCGTATGTTCGCGCTTGCCTTGACTGCGGCCCACGAGAACCAGTTTGACCGACGCCAGCGATGTCGCAATGTGCCTGGCCACGTGTTTGCCAATGCCACCCGCACCGCCGGTGATCAGATATGTGCCGCCCTCGCGCCAAACAGGGGCTGGATTCAGGGACGGACACGTCTCACGCCACCGCAAAACCGATCTCTGCCCGTCTGCATACCGAATGCGCGTGGCAGTGGACCCGGCACCTTCTTTGACCAATAGCTCGGCCAGACCTGGCTGGGCTGTGTCAACTTCGATCGTTTGACCAATCACGCCGCGCATCTCTTGCGCGGCCGTGTCAATCATCCCTGCCAACGCGGCGGCCTCGGAGGGGTCTTTGTCGGGATCAATCACCAACTGGTAGACCAGATCACCCGTCCGTTTCGACTGCGCGCAGGTCTGCAAATCGGCCATCAGGGCGAGCGCGTGTTCCTCGAAATCTGTCGCGCTGTCTTTGCCTGAAGTGGCGAGAGACACGGTCTCAATGCCCTGCAAAGACGGGTTTTGGCCCAGGAAAACGGCACGATGCTCTGTGACAGGGGTGCGCGATTGATCTCTTAGCGGCTCTGAGGTCCATTCGGGTTCCAGGATCAATAGATCGTGCAATGGCTCTGATGCGCTGCGGTCTGCGGTTTCTGGTGGCGTTGCAAAACTTGGCCAATAGGTTTCTCGCGCAAAGGGATAGGTCGGCAAACTGACACGGCGGGGTTGCGGCCCTGACCCGTAGAGCTTGCGGAAATCGTAAACAGTGCCGCGGAGCCACCCATCCAGAACCGCATTCAAGTCGCCTGCATCGGGATCGGCGATGTCGGGTTTGGCGACCACCTTGGCGCGACCGTCCCGAACCTGATGAGGACGTTCAGTGAGATAGGCCCCCAACTCATGCGCGAGGTCTTGCGCGGATGACACGATCACACCCAGCCTGTAGGGCATCGCTTCCCGCCCGGTCTGAAGCGTGTACGCAATGTCTCGCAACGGCGCAGAACGCTGCGGTTCTTGCAACCAGTTGAAAAGGTTCTGCGCCTGTTGTCTCAGTTGATCTTTGCTTTGCGCAGATAGAACCAACAGGTGCGGTTCCGGCGTTTCGTCCGGATGGCGCGTTTCGGCCTCATACTCTTCGACGATGACATGCGCGTTCGATCCGCCGGCTCCGAAGGATGAAATGCCTGCTGCTCTCGCGCGGTCCTGGCCGTCGATCTTGGGCTTTGGCCAGTCTCTCAACCGGGTGTTGACGGTGAACGGGGTGGCGTCAAAATCAATGTCTGGGTTGAGGGTTTCTGCGTGCAACGAAGGGGCGATTTTCCCGCTTTTCATTTGCAGCAAGACTTTGGTCAGACCGGCCAGCCCCGACACGGCCTCTCCGTGACCAATGTTTGACTTGGACGAGCCGATCCAACAGGGCGTTTGGAGGTCATTCCCATACCCGCGCGTCAGCCCCAAGATTTCGATGGGATCGCCAAGCTTGGTTCCTGTTCCATGCGCCTCAATGTATCCGATTTGGCGCGGGTCTAGACCTGTCTCTTGCAAGGCGCGGCTGATCACGCTCTGCTGCGCTTTGGGGTTTGGCACGGAATATCCATTTGTCCGGCCTCCGTGATTGACAGCACTGCTTTTGATGACGCCGTAGATGTGATCGCCATCAGACATGGCTTTGTTCAAAGGCTTCAACAGGACGACACCAACGCCTTCGCTGGGCACGTATCCATCCCCGTCCACGCCAAAACTTTGGCAGCGACCTGAGCCGGAGATGTACTGCCCCATGCTCAGAAGGCCGTATTTGTTGGGATGCAAGTTCAGGTTCACGCCGCCCGCAAAGGCCATGTCCGTGCGCCCCAAGGCGAGATCAGCACAGGCCAGATGAAGCGCCGTGAGAGAGCTGGAACACATGGTATCAACGGCCATGGATGGCCCGTTCAAGTTGAAGGCATAAGAGACACGGTTCGCAATGCCCGCATAGTAGCTTGCCGTGTTCGATCCCGGCGGTTGCTCTGCGCCAAAGAGCTGATACTCGCCATACATGACGCCCGCATAGACACCGATTTGAGCACCGTCTTCGCCGTGGCTCTGCGCCTGGAAATCTGACCGCGTGTACCCTGCATCTTCCATGGCCATCCAAGCATGCTCTAAAAAGAGACGCTCCTGAGGGTCCATCGCTTCTGCTGCACTTGGAGAGATGTTGAAAAAGAGCGGATCAAAGGCCGCGACATCATCAATGAAACCGCCCCATTTGGAATAGTGGCCATCCAAACGCGACCGATCTTCGGTGAAATAGTTTTGCCAATCCCAACGGTCTTTGGGGATTTCCGTGATGCAATCGCGTCCGGTCTTTAGATTTTCCCAAAAGGCGGCGATGTCATAGGCCTGTGGATACCGACCCGAAAGGCCGATGATCGCGATGTCGGTCCTGCGATGGTCTGAGTGGGCGGGACGCTGCGCGCCGATCGCATGCTTGATTTCTTTGGCGTTTGATGCGCGGGTGTTGCGCATCGCGTCGGTATGGTTCTGCTCAAAGTAATCTATGAGGTCCCGCAGGGTTTCGTACTCAAAGAACAAGGTTTTCGGCAACGTGCCAAATCTGGCTTCCAGCTTGGAGGTCAGCTCCAAAACCATATGAGAATCGATGCCGTAATGCTCAAACGGCTCATCCATATCGATCTCATCCGGGGCACAGTCCAGGCTGTCTGCCAGAAGTGCTTTGAAATATGCGGCTTCTGTGGGTGCCTCAGGTGTGTCGGCGTGGTGGTCACCCAGGTTTGGCTTTGGCAGGGTCCGCATGGAAAACCCTTTGATCCGTGCAACGACGATGCCGTCTTCGTCGATCAGATCGATATCAAGCTTTTGAACGTCGCTCATGGGTGTGTCCGCCGCGCGGCGATCCAGGGTGACCCACACCGTTTGCGGCACAGGCGCAAAGACAGACACCTCTTCGATGGCAAATGGCAGCATCAGACCCGCGTCGTCGCGGCCCGGTGACAGACTAAAACCGATTGCGGCTTGAAGGGCTGCATCGAAAAGACCCGGATCCATGTCGGTTGCGCCCTCAGCGAACGTATCCTGGGTCATGCGATTGAGCTGCGCGACCACGCGATGCGCATCAGGTTTCAGTCCGACCAGGCATTGATGGCTTGGGCCATAGGTCAGACCGGATTGGTTGAAGATTGGATAGATCTGATCGGCCGTCACCCAGTCGGCCGACTGGTCTGCGCGCTGTGGCTCAGGCCAGTCAGGCCGTTGCGGTGGCGCAAGACGCGCGGATTGAAAACGTGCATTTCCTTTGCAGAAAATCGTGGCGTCTGCATCCCCATCCAGGATCGTAAAACTGGCGTGCTCTTTGTGGGTCTGAACCCTGATTTCAAGGGTTTTGGCCGCGTTGATCTGGGCGGGGGCCACCCACATCACATCTCTCAGCGTGATCGCGTCCGTGGGCGCCAACCCAAACGCCTGATGCACCGCAGAGCGTGCGATTTGCAGGTAGACAACGCCGGGTAAAACTTGCTGATCCGCAACAACGTGATCGCGCAAAAAGGGTTCATTGCCCGTCAGTTTCAGCGCGAAGGTCGACGTGTCACCCGAGGTCGCCGTAAGCGCGGGCATCGGCAGGATTTCAGCTTTGGGCGGGAGGGCGTTTTGCCCTCCATCGTCAAACCAAATGCGCTCGGTTTGGAACTGAGTGCCCGGCAAGTGTATCCGGCGCGGCGCATCCTGTTGGTGGAGGTCTGCCCAATTGACCGGCTGCCCCTTGGCCCATGCCTCTGCCACGTCTGAAAGATCATCGCGACTGGGTGTTAGAACATCAGTTTTTCCGCCGCGCACAACCCGTCCTGTCGCGCAACCTGCACATGTTCCGTTGGCAATGGACTGGAGACGGTCCAGCAGGTCTTCAACGGAGTTTGCAACAAATGCGGCGCGGTGCGTCATCGCATTGCGCCCAAGCTGCAAGGTGAAGGCTATATCGCACAGCGGAGGCAGGTCTGCGGGCGATGGCCCAGACCGCAGATCCAGTTCATCGCATACATCCCGTAAGGATTGCGCGCGTTGCAAAATGCGCGCTGGCACATCCCGGTTGAGCTTGTCTTCCAGCGACCGAAGCAGATGTTGACGCAGGATCGGGTCCACCCCCAGATCATCGAACAGGCTGTCGAGGTCTACTTCGCCTTCGGGAACGTCCAGCACATCCGCCAAGGCGCGCGTCAGGACATGGGGATCTACGTCCAGAGGCGCAGATTCCTGCGCAGAGAAATGCTCGAACAAAGCTTGCGCATTTGCGCGCAGCCCGGCGTCTGTCCGTGCCGAGATTGGGAACACCTGCGGTCCGGACGATGGTTTTGCGCGCAGGGGTGGGGCGTACTCTTCCATCACGACATGGGCGTTTACGCCACCAAACCCGAAAGAGCTTACGCCCGCACGTAGAGGTGCGAGGGTTTGATCCTCCAGCCGTGCCGGCTCCCACGGCTTGGCCTGATCAATGAGGTAAAATGGGCTGCCATTTAGACGCAAATACGGGTTCACCTCTTGGGCGTGCAAGTTTGGGGCGAGCGTTCTTGCCTTCATTTGCAAAAGAACCTTAAGGACGCCAGCAATTCCGGCGGCCAACTCCAGGTGCCCTATATTCGTTTTCACCGCGCCCAAGGCGCAATAGGGGGCGGCCTCGTGCGGGCCATCCGTCAGCCGTTCAAAGGCGGATTTCAGACCATCAATCTCAATGGGGTCGCCAAGCTCCGTCCCGGTTCCATGGGTTTCGATAAAACTGATGGACCTAGGGTCGATCTTTGCGCGGCGTATCGCGGTTTCAACGAGACTGGCCTGCGCCTTTGGATTGGGCGCCGTCAGCGAATTGGCCTTTCCCCCGTGGTTTTCAGCAGAGCCCCGGATCAAAGCGTAAATGGTGTCCCCGTCGCGCAGAGCAGCGCTGAGCTTGCGGATAAACACCATGCCCACGCCCTCACCACGGGCATAGCCATTGGCGTGTCGTGAAAACGTTTTGCTGCGCCCGTCGGGGCTCAACATCCCGGCGCGCGCAAAGCTGACATGCGTCTCAGGGCTCAAAATCAAATTGATCCCGCCAACAATCGCTTGCTCGCAATCGCCCACCTGGATCGCGGTGATCCCGCGATGCAACGCGACCAGAGCACTTGAACACGCGGTTTCGACCGGTTCACTCGGGCCGTGCAGATCCAGCAGGTAACTTATCCGGTTCGGCCCGACGGACCCAACGGCGCCGGTTGAACTATAGCTGTCAATGGCGGCACCGCTTTTGGCGAGGAGATCACCGTACCCGCTCGGAGCGGTGCCAAGGATGACGGCTGTCGCGCTCCCGGCAAGGCTTTCTGGCGCGTGGCCTGCATTTTCCAAAGCGCGCCAGACATACTCCATCGCCAGTCTTTGAGCGGGATCCATCTGCACCGCTTCGCGCCGAGAAATACCAAAGTGACGGGCGTCAAACTGATCTATGCCGTCGATGAATGCGCCCCATTTCGCAATGCCTTCGCCGGTCTCCATCTCGCGCCAGTCCCACCGATCGGCAGGGATTTCTGAGATCGCATCAACGCCGTTCAGAAGGTTTTGCCAAAACTGGTCCAGGTCGTGTGCTTTTGGATACGGCCCGCTCATCCCGACGATCACGATGGGATCGTCGCCCGCTTCCGGTGTGTTCGGTGTTGGCCGTGCGGGTGACGCGTCTTCAACGGTCTCATGGGTCGCAAAACGATCTGGATATTCCTGTGACAACCACGCGGCCAACGCGCCAATCGTGCCAAACTCAAAGAAAACCGTCGGCGTGATATCAATCTTCAGCGCGTCGTTTAGGTGGTTTGAAAACTCTGTCAGCGTAATGGAGTCAAACCCCAGATCAGACCATTCTGCCTCTGGATCCAGATCAGAGCGCGCAAACCCCATGCGATCCATTACATGCTGCATCAGATGCTCTTCGGCATCTTGGCGGTGGCCGGGCTGTGCGTCCGGGTCTGTCTTGGCTTGCGGGGGGGGGGCCGCAGACGCAGAGGGGCGAGGCGTCGGGTTGAGCCACTCTTGAAGGCGATGCGCCTCTCCCACCATGACCAATTGCTGCGGGGCGGCGCTTATCATCGCGGTTTCCAACAGGTCCAAAGCCGTGTCTGTGTCGAGGACACCCAGACCGGTCGATCTGCGCATCATGTCGCGTGCATGATCTTGCATTTGCATGCCGCCGTCTCGCCAGGGCGGCCAGGCCACATTCACGCTCGCGCCATATCGGGCTTGGGCTGCGACACGGCTGTTTCGATGCGCGGCAAACGCATCAAGAAACCCATTTGCGGCGGCGTAATCCGTCTGCCCGGCACTTCCCCAAATGCTGGATGCAGATCCAAAGGTGACAAACGCGTCGAGATCCAGATCCGCCGTGGCGGCGTCTAGGTTGAGTGTGCCTTGCACTTTGGGAGCGAGGACCCGCGCAAAGTCATCAGGGTGTTTCTGCGCAATGAATTGGTCCTGCAAAACGCCCGCTGCGTGGAAAACAGCATTCAGGCGTCCGTGGGCGCGGATAACCTCCTGCACGGCAGTTTGCACTTGTGCCGGGTCGGTCACGTCAAGCTCTTGCACATCCGCGATGCCGCGCAAATCAGCAGGCACACCTGTATCGGCATTGCGCACGCCCAGCACGATCTTGGCGAGCGGTGCGCAGGCATGAATGCGCATCGCCAAATGCCGCGCGATCGCGCCCCGACCACCAGTGATCAGGTACACACCGTTGCTCTTCCAAGGCGTTTCCACAGCGTCGGTTGATTGCGTCACCCATCGACGGCTGTGCAAGCGATCATCGCTCAAACGGAGGTGATGCTCAGGCTGCGCTGCGGCGGTTTGCAGGGCGTCCGCGATCTGTTGGGCGGTGCATTCCGGCGCAATCTCGATCAGCTGTGCCTTAAAGACCCGACTTTCTTTGTTGGCAGAGGCGATAAGCCCTGCCAAACCAGACAGAAGATGATCCTCAAGGTCTGCGGTTGCAGGGACAATCAGCTGGAGGGGAGAGGCTGCCCGATCCGCTGCGGTGAGCGCTGTCTTGAACGCGTCAAAAACCTGCAGGGCTGTTTCAAGGTATGTTTGCGAGGCTTCATGGCCGGTCGCAACGGGGTCGACCGGGCAATCAAGCGCCTGGGACAGAGCATCAATGTCAAACGCGGCACTGACCAGAACCCGCGCTGGGTGGGCTTTTTTTGTTGTATCAATGCTGTGCCAGGACGGTGTTGCGCGTAAAACCGCGTCGGTCTGGCTTGGGTCGGCAAGGGGGCGGCTGAGGAACCCTCGCAGCTGCGCAACCGGCTTGCCCGCATCAGACAGGATATCCAGATCAACCTTGGTTTCGCCAGCACGTCGCAACCAGACAAAGCAGTTTTGCGGGATGGGCGCGCGCTGCGAAAAACTCTCAAGTGCAAAGGGCAGGGCCGCCCCGGTGTCGCCGTCTTGGGGGACCAATCCAAGGCAAGCCTGTAGGGCGCTGTCGATCAATCCAGGCACCAGAGCAGAGATGCCAAAGCTCGGGTCGGAGGGAAGTTCTATCTTGGCCAACGCCTGACCGGTGGAGGATCGATGCAGGGTTTGAATGCCTTGGTGGCTGCGGCCATACTCCAAACCAAATGCTCGAAACTCTGTGTAAAAGGTGTCGTGATCCAGTGCCGAGCGATCCATACTGTTTCGTATGGCGTCCAGATCGACAACGTCTTGATCCACTTGGGAAGCAGCCCGCGTGATCGACCCCTGACATAAAAGGGCATTGCCGTTTGAGGCATGCAGGATTTTGAAGCCATGCGTTCCGTTGGGCTTGGCTGCAAAAGCAATCTCAAGTGTTTGCGGACCGTCCGCGACGATCAGCGGTTGGACCCATGTCACCTTCTGCAAAACCATTGGATCAGCGCCGGTTGACGTATCAAACTGTTCAAAACCCGCCCGCGCGATTTCTAGGTAAGCCGCCCCTGGTAAGGTGGCCTGTCCGTTCACCTTGTGATCTCGAAGACAGGCTTCCGCACCCGTCAAGGTCAAACGAAAGCGCGTGTCGTCACCGGTTCTTTGCAACGCCAAACCGGCAGGCCCGTTTGCTTTGCTTCGGCGTTCTTCTGGCGTTGTGGCCTGCGCATTGGGGATCCAACAGCGTCGCTGCTCAAACGGGTAGGTCGGAAGCGCGATGCGCCTGAGGTCACGACCCTTGGAAAGCGGCGCTAGGTCCATCACCTCAGCCGTGGCCCAGGCTTCGGCCCATGTCTGCAGGTTGTCTGCATCGGGTAAGGTTGCAACGGCGGATCTGCGCCGCGTCTTCACTGTTCCAAACACCACCAGATCAGATGGCGCGCCTTGAACGATACCCTTCAAGGTTTCGACCAAATGGGGCACGTCTTTTGCGACAAAAGCCAAGCGCGCGGTGAGATGGTCACGCCCGCATTGCAAGGTATATGCAAGATCGGCCAAGCGTTCTGTGGCACCTGCCTTGCCTTGCAGATGCGTAAGCAGGTCCTTGGCTACGACGGCCAACCGTTCTTCTGTTCTGGCGGACAAGCAGATGAGTTCCGGCGTGTCTTCCGGGCGGCGCTCATCTTGCGGCGTGATGTATTCCTCGATCACCACATGGGCGTTGGAGCCGCCCGCCCCGAAAGAGCTCACGCCCGCGCGTCGCGGCAACTCGGCCCCCTGAACCGTTTGGCGCGGCCAGGGCTTAAGGTTATGTGTGATGAAAAACGGGGACCCCGTGAGATCAATCATGGGGTTTTGATCGCTGGCGTGCAGGGTTGGGAAATACTGCCCCGTGCGCGCAGACATAACCGCTTTGAAAAGCCCGGCAATTCCAGCAGCGGTTTCGGCATGTCCGATATTTGTCTTGATCGACCCAATGCCACACTCAATGCCACACCTGTCTGTCGCCACGTCGGTAGACGCCTCTTCATGCAATCTCGCGAACGCCATTTTGAGGCCGTTGACCTCAATCGGGTCCCCCAATTCTGTTCCCGTCCCGTGGCATTCTATGAAACCAACACGCTCTGGCTGTCCTCCCGCCAATCTGTGCGCGTCCACGATCAACTGGGCTTGCGCATTCGGATTGGGCGCGGTCAAAGACGTGGATTGCCCGCCGTGATTTTCAGCAGACCCTCGGATAACGGCCAGAATGCGATCCCCGTCCCGTTCTGCCGCGCTGAGCCGTTTGAGCAGAACCGTTCCCACGCCGTCACCGCGCACATACCCGTTGGCATCGCGGGAGAATGTCTTGCAGCGCCCATCTTCGCAAATCATGCCGACCTTGGAATACATGATATGCATGTCCGGGGTGATCATCAGGTTGGCACCGCCCGCCAACGCCATCTCGCACCCTTCATGTTGCAGGCTCAGGGCCGCGCGGTGCACGGCAATCAGCGAACTGGAACAGGCGGTATCAATGACTTGGCTGGGTCCCGTGACACCCAGCATGAAAGACAGCCGGTTCGGGCAGAACATATGCCCAAGGCTGGTGAGGTGCAGCGCTTCTATCGCACCAGAGGCATCAATCAGATGCGCGTAATCCTGCAGGTTGACCGCGGCGAAAATGCCCACTTTCCGCCCCGCAAGGGACCCCGCCGCATACCCGCACTGCGCCAGCGCGCGATACGCAGACTGAATGAAAAGGCGGTGTTGCGGATCCATCATCTGCGCCTCACGGGGCGACAGATCAAAGTAGAGAGGATCAAACTTGTCGATATCCGGCGCAAATCCACCGAACTTTACCTTGGTGAACTCGCCATCTTTGGGGTCGCCATAAACGTCTCGCCAATTCCAACGATCGCTCGGCACCTCTGAGATGCAGTCTGTGCCCGCCTCTAAATGAGAGAGCAAACTGTCCAAATCGGGGCTGTCCGCAAAAAGACCGTCCATGGCCAGAATAGCAATCGGCTCATAGCTGGTGGCGGGCGCGGCCTTTTGGGGTTTTGCGGTGGTTTGCGGGGGGGGTGGCATGCCGCGCGTGGCCTGCAACATCGCTTGCGCCTTGGCGGAGCGTTTGTTGTGAGACGTTCCGCGATCTTGCTTGCGTGTCGGTTCAGGGGTTTCGGTAACACCGCTCTGAACAATGGGGTTCGCCGCGCCGCCATAGCGCTCTTGCAAAAGTTCAGCCAAGCCTTTTGCATCGCGCGCCTCAAAGAAAACAGTCGGTGCAATCGATGTGCCCAAAAGATCGGACATGCGCTTCATGATTTCGGTGACGATGATCGAATCCACGCCAAATCGCGACAGCGCCATTGAGGTATCAAACCGTTCCGCCGGTATCTTGAGGCAATCGGCGATCACGTCGCCCACCTGATCAACAAAGGGCGTGTCAGGTTTCATCCAACATCTCGCGATAGTATCGTGCTGTTTGAATGTATTTCCAAAAATCCACTTCCCAGCTGTGGCGGCGCGATGAGACAAAGTAATCCTGCCCCAAATCAGGCGTATCTGCGAGCTTTGCGTTCAGAAACTTCCGATAGCCGAGACTGTCGGTGGCAAGGGCTTTGAGGTAGCTGCGCACAAATTGGCCTTGCAAACGCATCCCATCGCCCAAACCGGCTGCGGCGTTCACAAAACCAAAGAAGAAGAGATTGTCCAAATTGCGTGGCACGATGTGCATGAAGAGATCAGGGATGTCACCCGACCATTCCAGCATCGCGGGATCAAGGAAAGGAAACTCTCTGTCATATCCGGTGGCATAGAGGATGAGGTCAATCTCTGCCTGCGCGCCATTGTGAAAGTGCACGGTCTTTTCATCAAAGCGATCAATGTCGCCCACGGGCTGAATGTCACCGTGCCCGATGTGATAGAGGATCTGCGAATTCATGATCGGATGGGCTGCGTCTAACGGGTGATCCGGTGCGGGCAATCCATAATCCGTGCCGTCAAATCCTGCCTTTTTGAACAGATCCTGAATGTGCTGCGTGGTCTCTTCTTTTGATGAGAACTCCGCACCCAGTTGCAACATCCATTGCGGCGTGGGTTGACCGGCGATGAACTTGGGAAAGTAGTGGTAACCGCGCCGCGTGCTGTGGTGGACGCGGGGTGCATGATGCACCGCGTCAACTGCCACGTCGCAGCCGGAATTGCCTGCACCGACCACCAAAACGCGCTTGCCTGCAATTTGACCCGGCGATTTGTAATCTGCCGTGTGCAGCACCTCACCGGTAAAATGACCTGGATAGGCCGGTTGTGGGTAGTGGGGAACACGCTGCGCACCGTTACACACCGCAACCATGTTGTAGCGTTTGGTGTCCCCTGTTGAAAGTTCAACCAACCAGCCATCGCCGTCCGGCTCCAGCCATGTCACAGCGGTATTGAAATGCGCATGGTCATACACCCCAAACTCACGCGCGTAAGACCTGATATAGGCCAGCATCAACTTGTGGTTTGGATACACTGGATAGTCATCTGGCATCGGAAAATCCGGCACCTGCGTGTTAAATTTCGGAGAGATGAGATGCAGTGACGGATAGGTTCGCCCGCTATCTGCGGTGCTGTTCCAACCGCCGCCCAGATCACTTTCCGTTTCATAGAGATCGTAAGGCACCCCCCCTTCGGACAGCTCGCGCCCCAAGCCGATGCCCATGGGGCCGCCCCCAATGATGCAAACGGATATGCCATGGGCCGCCCAATCCATCAGTGTGTCACCTCATCGAGATCTATGTCGTCGCAGGCAAATCCAACTGCACAGGACAGATCGTTCAAAACGGCGATCGTCCGGCCCTGTTCGTCATAGAGGCTGATGTCATAATCGGCGAATTCATCTGTCCCATCAGACCGCAGCGACCCCGCGAATGTCACAGAGTGCGGCAAGTCATTCAAAAGCGCGACATACCCAAGTGACGCAGGCGAGGCACTTTGGTGATGTTCAAGGTGAATATGCTGGCTCACGGCGTGCCATAGGCGGTCCAAAATGCCGCTTAGGCCGGTTTGGCCCACCGCGACGGTTCCCATGAACCCCGTCCGATTGCCAAAGAAATCCTCAACCCCGTCGAGCTTCGGCATGGGGCGCAGGCCAGCTCTCAGACGAGGCAGACGCACCGTCGCGGGCTGAGCGCGCAAGAGCTCGGCAGGGCTGCCCAACCAGGCTGCCTCTTTCAGCGTTTCATCTCGGCAAAACGCAAATCCGACGCGTCCGAGGTCTCGGACGTGCAGCTGATCTGCAGGGTCGAACCCGGCGCCCCAGATCACATTGGTCAAAGCGTGCCCGTTCGTGTGCTCCAGCGCTTTGGTGACCAAATGCAACCCGCCTGTCGGATCGTGACTGGCGCTGGGCTCCGTGTGGGGTGCTGGCGTTTCCACGGCCGGGTGCCTCGCATCAATCCAGCACCGTTCCTTTGCAAAAATCGTTCCGGGCAAACTGACACGCCGCGTGCCGCTGGGCCAAAGCGTGGTCCAATCCAAGTTGGCCCCCTTGCAGAATGCCTCGGCCAGAGCGGTCAGATCGCCACGCTGTTGGGTCTGAATGGGGTGCAGGTTTTCGGTGGGTTCAGCGTCGCAAATGCCGTGATGCGCAACGCCAAGCCCATCGGCGAAGCGGGCGAGTTGTTTCGATGCGTCGTCTTTGTTTTTCGCAACAAACGCCAAGCGGTGCACGAAAGGATGACGCCCTGTGAGCAACGTCTTTGAGATCTCGGCGAGCTCCTGATCCCTCGCCGCTTTGGACAGCAAATGCGCTTGTAGACGTGCGGCCATGGCGATCAGGCTTTCCTTGGTTTTCGCACTCAAGGCGATAAGCTGCGCGTCGTCTGTCTCCGCTGGCGGAACCTGTGTCTTTGGACCGTCGGAAATCACCATCGCCGCGTTCGTTCCGCTGATGCCAAACGCACTGACAGAGCCAATGCGCGCACGCTCTTTGTGTCTTGGCCAGGCTTTGACAGAGGAATTCAGGAACATCGGGCCATTTTGCCAATCCACATGACCATTGGGTTCTGCGCAATGCAGGCTTGGCGGGATCTGTTCTGCGCGCATGGCTTGAAGCATGGCGATCACACTGACCAGACCGGAGGCCGCGAATGTGTGTCCAAAATTGCTCTTTGTCGATGTCACCGCCGTGTTTTGTTGGGGCACATCGCCTCGGAACACATCCTGGAGCGCGTGGGCTTCGACCAT
>ERZ1740070.114-NODE-114-length-55905-cov-6.490260_pt1 | contig 55905 bp, 55 predicted proteins | sample MGYA00581734_ERZ1740070 | MGnify/ENA primary metagenome ERZ1740070 (study PRJEB43018, sample SAMN04849744) | marine metagenome | isolation source: floating plastic debris | place: Pacific Ocean | collected 2008-09-01 | study: EMG produced TPA metagenomics assembly... | reverse complement strand
TTTTTTGTTTTTTTTTAGGTTGTTTTTCATGAGTTGTCTTCTTATTTCTGTTTCTATTCCGTTAACCAGCCCGACAATCAGCCCTATAATCAGCCCGCCATTTAGCCCGACAATCAGCCAGAAACTCAGCCCGCCAAGCAGCCCCGTAATCGGCCCAACCTTTCGCTGGACAATCAGTCCGCTAATCAGCCCGCCATATAGCCCAAAAAACAGCCCAAAAAACAGCCAGAAAAACAGCCAGAAACTCAACCCGGCAATTGGCCCATCTATCAAATTGTATAGCCTTTTCTGTCTAGGAGAGGATAACCAGGTGGGCTGCAATTCCTCAATCAGAAATTCAGTTTCGTTAATAGCTTCTAGTTTTTGTGCTAACCAAACAAGGTAATGACAAGTTTGATGTGGAGTGGGCTCTTTGCCTGGTTTATAAATGCTTTTGTTACCGAGTTCATGAATCTGCTTATTAATATAGGCATCAAACAATTTCTGCTCGTTACGAATTGGATTACCTTGGTACGCTACCACCAGCATGAACAAGAACAATGGCTTCTTGGCTAGTTCTAATAAAGCTGGATTATCGGAAACATTGCTCCAAAGCCTGAGCCGATTTAATTTTGCAAAGTACTCACGAACTTGTTCTTCTTTCAGTGCTTCTAGATAAATAGCTCCATTCAACGCATTCAACTCAACTTCACTTGCTTCATACTCTTCTCGACGGCAACAGATAACGAATTCTGATGTACGAGTTGTTGCCAAAAACTGATTAATCTTCTCAATGCACTGCCTTTGTTTTGTTAGCCCCAGCTCATCTAATCCATCAAGTAAGAGGAGTATCTGATTATTTTCTAACCATTCCTGTATGGTAGCTTTTGAGACGTTGTAAAGCTTATTGAGTTGACTCGCTACCCACTTATCAATGGATTGACCATCCCAGTTCGATAGCTCTAGAATCACAGGCACTGGATGCTGATCATCTTCCTCCACACGAGTCACTAGGTCTTTAGCCAGTTGTAGCAACTCGGTTGTTTTTCCAGATCCCGGTTCTCCTAGAATCAGAAGCTTTCCTTGAATATCTTGACGTTCAAAGACCTCGACGATTTTCTGGGTAAGTTTCAAGTTCAGTGGTGGCTTATCCCCTTTTGGATGTAGTACTCGATTGACAGATTGAAAGCTAGGTTCATTGTCCTCTGGCACCAGCTCCAACTTAGGGTTGCCTACCTTCTGCCGCTGGTCCTCCATGTAGAGGTCCAGCTTAACTAGGTTATGCAAAGACGTCGCTAAACGACGATTAACTTCTTTTTTGACGATTTTCAGTAACTGGCGACGAATGTCTTTTAGCTGATCTGTAGAGGGTTGCGATCGCTGAAAAGGACTTGGGACACCCAACCAGCTGAGAATTCCAGATAATTGGTCGCCAATATTGAGGAGAAATACAAGAATGACGAACCCCAAAAAGAGCACTGTCCATGCTCGGGGAGACATTAGCTGCTCTACCTGCTTAAGCAGCGTCTTCAGGGGATCAGATTCTGATTGAGCAGTTGAGGCTAAGAGAAGCGAGATCGCAACCACTGAACCATTCTCTAGCATCACGTCTGCTCTTGCTCCTGCTGGACCCGAGCTTCCTCTTCCTTAAGCTGCCGAATATACGCCTTGACTTGAGTCTCAAAGCGTATCGGCACTCTAACAAGCTTGGTGGTTCGGCCAGTGGCAGGTCTACTCATATCGATAACGGTTAACCGCGCTATCAGGAGTATACAGCTGGTCTATCGGGATTCCATAGGCATTAAATAACCCCCGATGCACTAAGCACCAGGGGCGGCTTTGTTATAGAAATTTAATGGGGCAGTATGTCTGCCAACTATACCTAGAGTGCCCAGAATTAGATTCCTGACATCCATCAACTAGACCAGCTTTAATAGGGATACATACAGAAAACGGCCCCGAACCGCCAAGTTAGAGCCGCTTTCTGTGTTTCAAACCTTTAGCCCTATGTTAGCCGATGGTTCGGATTTTTTTGGCTCATGCCAAAGAGGATAAAGCGAAAGTATTTGAGTTATATGATCGCCTCAAACGTAGAGGGTATCAACCCTGGTTGGACAAGAAGGACTTACTGGGTGGTCAGCTTTGGGATGATGAAATTAAGAACGCTATTGATAGCAGCGATATCTTCATAGCTTGCCTGTCTAAGCGCTCCGTTAAAAAGCAGGGCTATGTTCAAAAAGAGTTTAGGATGGCGTTGCAAAAATGTGGAAACATGCCAGAGGGCAAGATTTACTTGATACCGCTGCGGTTAGATGACTGTGAAATCCCAAATTTGCGTCAGCGGGAATATGGCATCAATATCAGAGATTATCAATGGGTTGATTTGTTTGAGCCAGATGGGTTTGAGAAGTTAGTGAAGTCGATTGCTCATCATTTCCCCATTGATAGAACACCCAAAGTAGGGGAAACCCAGCTCGTATACGTAGGGAATAGTGTCAATATTAAACTGGTGTATATCCCCGGTGGTAATTTTTTGATGGGAGCACCTGAAAATGAAGAGGATAGCTCTGACCATGAAAGGCCTCAGCATAAGGTAACTGTGCCTGAGTTCTGGATGAGTAGGTTCCTAGTAACTCAGGCACAATATGAAGCGGTGATGAGTAGTAACCCGAGCCACTTTTCAGGAGCTAACAACCCGGTTGACAACGTATCTTGGCATGATGCTATGGAGTTTTGCGAAAAAGTCTCACAGAAGAGTGGAGAAACTATTCGCTTACCTAGTGAGGCGGAATGGGAGTATGCATGTCGGGCAGGAACAACAACTCGCTATTGCTTCGGAGATAGCCTAAGCAAGGAACAAGCTCATTTTGGACAAGACATCGATGTGGGGACGATTGCTGTAGGTAGCTTCCCGGCCAATTCCTTTGGTCTACATGACATACATGGCAATGTCTGGGAATGGTGCCAAGACTATTGGCATGACAGCTACGAGGGGGCTCCAACTGATGGTAGCGCCTGGCTGACTGGTAACGAAGAGGCACATCGTGTCATCCATGGGGGCTCCTGGGGCGACTCTCCGAGGTATTGCCGCTCCGCTTACCGTTTCGACCTCACGCCCGACTTCCGCTCCAACACTACTGGTTTTCGAGTGGCATGTTCAGTACCCAGGTCTCTTCAGTAGCCCTTTACCCTTATTGCACTATTACACTTTTCAGATGTGAACTAGTCTCGTATTAATACTAATAAATCTCAAGTCAATACAAAGATTGTAATTCTTGATTGTCACACTTACTGTCACACAAGCTTAGTCTTAACTTGATACAAACTGTCTCAAGTTAACTTCATAAACTCGGTTGCGAGTGTGCCAGTTTCCCTAAAAACGATCCAAATTCTAGACTGATGGCTGTAACCCTTATAAATTCGTTGATTTCTAGTTTACGAAAGAGTTAAACGTAAACTAGAATGGAGGTGTTCATGAAAATCGCTCCTAAAATGTTCACGACTGCGAATTTTGATCTGTCCGAGACCGTTGCGGCTCCAGCTCGGAAAAAAGATGGTAAGGGTCAAGCTCGTCACTTGGGTGAAGAAGAGTTAGTCACGTTTTTCAATCACCTACCGGATGAGAAATGGCAATGTGTATTTGCGATCGCATACTTCACGGGTAGTCGTATCTCTGAAGTATTGAGCTTGGATGTAAAATCTATTCAGTCCGATCGCGTTGTGATTACTGTACTGAAAGCTCGCAAACCCATGACGCGAGAAATTGCGATTCAACCCCAGTTGCAGGCGTTTCTAGATGCCTACGACGCACCCGAAAGGGGTTATCTCTTCCCGGCCTACCAAAACAGTCAGCGTAAGACTCATGTTTCTCGCCAAGCTGCCCACAAGGTTTTGAAAGAGGTGATTGAAGCTGCACCCGAGCTGGAAGGGATTTCGACCCATAGCTTTCGTAGGTCATTCGCTACGAATCTGCAGAAAGCGGGCAAGTCAGCCGCAGAGATTAGTCGATTACTAGGGCATAAATCAACAACGATGACTGCTCGATATATTGGGTGATCCCTGCTGCTATACCGAAAAGTGAGGCGGACTCTAGGCAGTTTTGTACTTAGCTGATGGGGTTATACTCTATTCAATAGTTTATTTGCACTATAGGCTAATGGATACTCCTGAAAAAAATATCAAAGACTTGTCACTTAGAGAGATCGAGAAAGCTTTTGAGGTTGCTATTCAGGAGCTTGCTCCTACTGAAGGAAAACCTAGGTCAGTATCTATTCAATCAATGTCTTTCGATGCACCAGAAAGTGGGCAAGTTAGGGTGGAATTAGTCATAGGTAAAGACCAAAGTGCATTCCTAAAGTATGTTAATGCCAGAGAACAAAGACAATATACATCTCCTGTGCCAGGTCCTAACCCACAAGACTGTATAGTCCCTGAATCAGAAGTAACCCGCAGCATTGGAGAGAGTATTTAAGGATTGAATTTTTTATCTACTAAGTAGGGCAGGCTTCAAATAATCAACTAAGTTTCTTTTGTTAACCAATCTAAAACCCTTTTCTCAACAACGATTTATCGAATTTTCATTTCGAAATCCGCATCAGCGTTTCTACCCTTGCCTGCTTAGTTTAATTACTTTTCTAGTAATTCGTTGATCATGCTATTCAAATCCCTCGTATTGGCACCTCATAGTGAATAAGTAAATGACAGTATGAGGTGCCAGACCAAAAAAATGTTTTCGAGGCTTTGAGACTAAATGTTCAAATGGTGGCCCAAGCTGGCTGAAAACATTAAATCAAAAGGCTTTTCGACAAGAAAAGTAGTATATTTTTTGTTGTCTTTATTAAGTCTATTACTGATAATAGTTGTCTATAAATATTGGCTAAATAATCAATATTGGTTCGATGATAATACCCTTTTTTTGGGACGACCGTTATGGGATTGGATAGAACTCCTAGTAGTTCCAATAGCTTTATCAAGTACTGGCTTTTTTATTCGGGGACTCCTAGAAAAGAGAGAAGATGAACGGAAGCAGCATGAGGCTTTCAAAGACTACCTAGATGATATAACAGAGCTATTCCTTAGTGATAACTGGCAAAGAGGTATTCAAGCAGAAGATAAGAGTGATTGGGAGAAATCGAAAGTCACAGCTATTGCCAGAGCACGAACATTAGCTGCTTTAGATGAATTAGACAAATCTAGACAAGTACAAGTAATTCGCTTCTTATCTGAATCTAATGAACTGCGATATTTTCAGTTTCCGGGTGAACGCTCAAATTTCAGTAAATCAAATCTTGCTGGGGCTCAATTATATGCAGCCAACTTTCGTAATGCTCATTTGGAGGAGGCTAATTTATTCTCGGTTAATCTCACAGGTGCTTTGTTAGAGGAAGCCTGCCTTGAAAAGGCTTACTTGGAAGGAGCTATACTTCGTAATGCTAATTTTAGGAAAGCTAATTTAAGTGGTTCTGATTTAACTAGAGCCCGTCTTGAAAAAGCTCATTTAGCGAAAGCTCATCTGAAGAATGTGAATTTCTACAGTGCTTTTCTAAGAGACACTAATTTAGTAGATGCTGATCTCGAAGGTGCAATCTTTGAAGGAGCACGCTTAGAGGAAGCTATTTTTGAGAGAGCTAATCTTACGAAAGCTGATCTAAGATTCTCACACTTACAAAAAAGTTATTTAGGGGGTGCCATTCTCGAAAAAGCTTTACTTCGTGGAGCATTGCTACATAAAGCTTCACTCAGAGATGCCAATCTCTTAGAAGCTGATTTATCTGGAGCTGACTTTACAGAAACTGATTTATCTGGAGCTGACCTTTCTAGAGCTAATCTTTTTGAAGCCAATATTCAAGACATTATTTGGTCTCCCAAAACCATCTGGCCTGCTCCTGAGGAGGTAAACAAGGCTTGCAATGTTCCTGATGCACTAAAGCATCAGTTAGGCTTACCTCCACATCAGTAATGAATGCTTGTCAATCGGTTATGCAAGAGTCAGCACCTATGACCAGACCTTAGATTTACAACTGGATGCTCTCAAAGCGGATGGTTGCGATCGCATCTTTACGGATGAGGGTGTGAGTGGCGCAAAATCATCCCGACCGGAGTGGGACAAGTGCCTTGATCAGCTACGTAAAGGTGATGTCCTGGTGATATGGAAGCTTGACCGCGCTGGCAGGAGTACCAAGCATCTGATTGAGGTATCAGAGTTTCTGGAATTCAAAGGCGTAGAACTGCGCTCTATTCAGGACCAGATCGATACTTCAACCGCCATGGGCAAGTTCTTCTTTCGCACCATGGCCAGTATTGCTGAGCTAGAACGGGACATTATTAAGGAGCGCACCGAAGCAGGTCTTAAAGCTGCCCGCGCCCGTGGTCGTAAGGGTGGCCGTAAACCTAGCATCACTAAAGGTCAGATTCTAGAGGCTAAGCGGCTGGCTAATGCTGGGGAAATGACCATCAGTGATATTTGTAAGGAAGTGGGCATTAGTCGTGCCAGCTATTACCGAGCTGTCGTTACCTAAGTGCTAATAGTTTGACCGTTGGCAATTTTGAAAGCAGCCTTTCTGGAGAGAAGTAATGCTTATCTCTGCAGGGGCATAGCAAAAAAACTACGAAAGAGCAATGACTTGTTAGACCATATTAAAATTTTTATCACTTTTAATATTTTTTTTTGTTAATTTTTCGTGTGGTTTTCCACAGATTTTCCACAGATTTTCCACAATATATGATGGGTTTTCCACAGGTTTCTACGAAATTAGAAGGGATTCAGCAATTTCTGTGGAAAATGCTCTTTTGAGCGACTATCTACTATGAGGAGCTGAATATAGTTGACATCGAAATTTAATTGCTATTGACATCTAACGTTGAAAAATACACAATCATGACCTATGTAAGGTGTCTGCGCTCTCATACGTTGCGTCTTCATTTGCCATAAAAGATGTCATCAATCGCAAGACACATTTTGTAATGATGTTTTTACTGTGCTGTTTGCGTATTGCTGAAGATCTGATATCATATTCTGATCGAAATTTGTTAACCTGTATACAGATGGCTCTTATTTAAAGCGCCGAGGTTAAGTTATGCGTGTTTTGTTGAATAAGCTGCTTTTACGATATCGTCACACAAACTGTGGAGTGATCGACCGACCATGACGCAATCGTTTGCTCGTAAGTCACATAATCATAATGATGATGACTCCCGTTCAGTTCGGGTGAATTTTGGTGACGACACACTAGATTTGGTTCAAAGGATCTCTGAGTTGACAGGACGCGATCCTGGGCAAGCAATTTCTGATGCTTTAGGGCTTTATGAGTGGGCACTGAAGCAGGTTCAGCAAGGTAGGGATATTGCGAGCACTCGTAGGGGGCGTGCGATTGAGCAGGTAAACATGCCTAAAACGAAGAGTTCTAGCAAATAGGTGGTGACCATAGGTAAGCTTGGGTCTCAGTCGCGAAGATGCTGATCTAGCAGTTTTCGGGATACTGAATAGTTTTGACCAACTTTTTACCTCTAGTTAGTGGAAATTTCAGGGTATGCCAGGTTGGTTAAGCATTGATTTGGGTAGCGGAAAGAATTCTGAAGATGGATCTTCAGATGACGAAATTGAAAAGACTGATGAGCCACAGTCTGAGGGAAGTCCAAAAGAGTATTATCCTCCCCCGCCTCAGGCATTTCCTACCACTCCTTACCGGTCTTACACGGCGAGAACGATTGCTGTGATTGTTGTAGGCAGTTTTGCTGCAAGTGTCTTGTTCTGTGTCCTTTTTACTTTTCTCTTGCTCTTCAAACCCGTAAGGCAGATTGAATATACAGATGACGGTAGTATTCGGACTGAGCGCAGCCATGATTTTTCAGATGCTTTTGAATTATTTAAAAGTGTGTCGTCTGTAATGGCTGGACCTTTAGGTTTTGTTCTAGGGTTTTATTTTCGTGAGTCAAGCAGCAGCTAACTCTTATCTGATTTAAAATCCAGACAGGCCGTTAATGGGACACTTTCTATTAACGAGGTCGAGGCTGAGAGATTAATCTTAGCTTCGGTTTCATTCTTTAGTAAGAAGCTCAAAAAGCTCTAAATTCATAAGGACATTACTAATAACGCGCCTATGCAATGGAGCAGAATTACATTGCTTTATTAGTACGCTATCTTCACTTGAATAGGGCGACATCATCTAGCAATTAAACGTCTTTGCTGTCGAGCCGTGTTAACAACTTTTCTGTTAGCAGTAAAAACCTCTATCCCAGGAACAGTAGAGTAATCACCGTCATCAGTGATGATTTTAGTTATGCCATGTTGAATCATGTTTTCGATGATGAATAAATCATATCCATCAACTTGACTATTCCTGAATTGAGTCAATGCTTGAGCAGCGGTTGCAGAGTCGATTGACAGATTTTCTAACTTGCTAAAAGAAGAAGTTATTTGCTGCCAACAGGTGTCAACTAAATTAACAACGCTGGAACGTCCTGATAGATCGTTGTGTCGATATTCTTTTAACCCACCACGATAGTCATAACCAGCAAGCTTCGCTTCAGACCTCTCAATACGACTAGATAGCTCAGCTAATGTTAATCCTGAGCAACATAATTGTGCGCCAGCCTGTACAGCCGCCGCAATGTATGGTGGATAGTTTTTTATCTGATACGGCTGAGCTGTGCCAGCAATACTAGCTTTGGTGTAAGTTAACCAATACCAAACATTAGTATCGACCCAAAAAACATCCCTAGCTAGTGGGGAATCATTTCCGTTTCTGATGTCTACAATGTCTGCTTGGATTGTAAGATTAATCGCCATTACAAGCAGATAGATTGCTCTTCCACCAGGCTGTTAACGGCCTGTCTATAGGTTTCATCTGAGTAATATTGCTGTGCTGTATTGTGAACCTGATTCAATGTGTTCACCCCAACAGGACTTAAATTAGAAACCTGGATAGCTCTGACCTTATCAGCACTAATGTCTCGATAAAGCTGGCCAATTGCAAAATTAAAAAATACGGTTAGGTGCCGTTTGACGTCTGAGAAATCTAACGCCACTTCCTGATCGCCTAAAAGCAGTGGATGAATAACCGCGTAAAGCTTTTCGCCTGCTTCACGAGTCATTGCATTTTCACCTGTAACTTCATAAACACGGATGTTCATGGCTCCACTCTCCCTAGAACGCGTGTACTAATAAGGGTAGCTAACTCTAAAATTCGGTGCAAACTTCTATATCACACTTCACGGTTATATTAACTAGCGTCCCCTCGAAAAAACTGTCAATTACTCGATAGTCTTCACCATCTTCACTAAAAATTGCGTATCCATCGTGACTGTATATCTCAATTTTACCTTGCTTGTCCATCACGAAGCTTTTAAGGATACTTAACCCATCTCCACCGGAAAATCCTTTTCGGGTGGAATGCCCTTTCTGGAAAGCCCACCGAAACGCATCTGTAGAAAGCATATTTGGATGATTCCGAAAATTACGAACGTTTGTTGGAACGCCTATCCCAAAATCAATCACGGTTAGCTTCAAAAGCTTCATATTTGGGAACTGCTGCCCACATGTAACGACCCCTATCGGCGAGTTGCTATGTTCAAAAGCATTTTGATATATCTCAAGTGTATTGCTGATAATTTCTTCTTTGTAACTATCGCTTATCTTCACCCAGCCTCTCCCCAGCCACTTGTCCTCTAGATAGTCGGGGATAGAATCAAACTCTTCATACGAATATTGACAATAGGGAACCGAGTTCCCATCCCAGGGATAAGGTTCTGCACCAAAAGAAGCTAAAAAATCATTTCGGTCAAGCGTTCTTCTGACATTCTCCTGAATAGTTACAAAATCTATATCGACGCAAACTCCCATCAATTCCAGGCTTCGAGCCATGCCACCCAAAAAAGCTATTGCATTCGGTCTTAAAAATCTGCACCCAGAAAAATCAAGTCTTACCAAGGATGGAAGATGCTCTTGAACTGATTGCCATTTCTGGAAAAGACGCTTAAAGTCGTGCGGGCCATCGTTGATTGTTGGTATACGCAGACGATGTACTGAAGCAGCTTTGTAACATTCACGCACAGTCTCACCCTATTGCAATCCAGGAACAAGCGGCAATTGATATCTTAACCATAAAAACGATTGAGTAGGGGAAGCTTCAAGGTGTAGCTTTCATCGTCTTGCTAATCTTCATGAAAGATAGATAGCAAAGGAATTACCGTTGCTCGTTATCTACGGATAACTTAGTTTGAATATGCATTTTCAACCATGGGCACTCTAACCCCATGACCTACACCAACAAAACCCCGGCAACCTATAACGGTGAAATCATCCCGGCTCCAGTAGTCCGCTACACGCCGGAGCAGCAATTAGCCTTACTCGACTGGCACCCTATCTTTACAGGACGCTGCCCTAACTGTGAAATGCCAATCACTCAGACTCAACCGGCTAGGGTTCATTGGGATTGTGGGCATTGCGACTGGGTTGATGATTTCGGTTTAACGGAGGCGATTTAGCTTTCTTGAGCATTCCTAATTCCAGGTTTTCTGCCGTTGCTCTTTGACAAAAGTTTCTGTGTCCTACCCCTTGATGCCCCGATCTGGCATTGCAGCAATCAGCCTAGAATGAGTATTTGTTTGCTTCTCTCAGAAAACATATGGATGGGTTAGAGAAACTGAAGTTGAAGTGGTCAATCCAGAAGCTTTCTTTCGTGAAGATATCCCGAACCTGCAAATTCCCTTTGTAATTACCAAAGCTTCTATGTTTTAAAGAGGTCCGTATAACTTGCACCCGTGTCCCCATGGGAATTGTCTCGTCAGGACTTTCTTTGTTCTGGAGTACCGTATCAACTGCCCATTCCTCTACAGGCCAGTTCTTTTGCCTAGCTGTCTTATCTTCAAATGACATTTTGACTTTCTCATAGAGGTCCCTATCTGTCCATGGCGACACGGTTACATAGCCAACGTGGCCAAGGTAATGCGGTTTATTGCGACCTTCTTGATAGGCTTCTGTGCCACATCCAGGGCTCGTGTAGTCAAGCAATTTTACTTCTAGGATTGCATCTAACCTGCCTTGCGAGGCCTGTCCATATAACTTCCAATAGTCTTCGTTTTTATTTTTAGACTTTTTTTCTGTATCTAAGGCTTGCATAACCTTTACCCATAGGTCATCTACAGACTTCCACTCATCAATAGTTGAAGCTGTTTGAGCTGCGAGTTCAGCATCTTGGGCATAGTTCTTTGCTGTCTCCATTGGACTATTGCATGCACTGCTAAGAGTGAGCAGTACCAACGCGGCAAGAACAGATAAGCCGGTAGATTTGAGCTTTGGTCTAAAAGGTCTGGGCATTAGTCAACAGCACTGAACAGGTAAATGGTTGGTAGTGAGGCACCCAGAAGCACCAGTGTTAGGCTAGTCGAGCAGTTTTCTATCCTGAAACGCCCCCACTAACGCTTCACAGGATGGAATCGTTTCTTCTTAGCGGAATAGGACCAGGACCAACCTTGAGGATCTCGCTCTTGTGACCACTTTGAAAAATCAGGAGAAAACTTTTTGCGCCCCACAGAACTCGAAGATAAACTTAGTCGTCGAGCCAATTCTGCTTGGTTAAATGAAACGGATAGATCTACCTGCTCTCCCTCTGTGCTGTTGTCCGAAGAAATCTGTTTGGGCTCCTCAACCTCTCGTATCGTGTGGGCTTGTTGAGACGGTGTTTCGTTTTTTAAGCTGTCAAACACATACAGGACTTGGCCTGACTCGGTAGCCTCAAAGTCTGCACAAAATTCTTTTGCCTTTCCATCTAGAAAATTCCTAGCTTCAGGTGCCGTCACCTTGGCGGTCATAGCGAAGTCAAAAACGCTGATACGCCCCTGATGCTCCTGTATGAGCGCATAGAAAGCTGAGGTTAATTTGTCTTCCTTCTTTTCAGCACTAATGGCTACAGTCTGTTGCTGCTGGCTCCAGTATTGCCAGGCTTTGTAAATCCCCCAACCAATCCCGGCCAAAATTATGAAAGGCAGCAGCATCTGGATCAATGCAATTGCCAGGAAGAACAGGACAATATATCCGACTAATACGGATGAGCTACTCTTCCGGGTTCTCGTACTAAATAAGCGTTTACGACGAGGCATGGGCGTACCCTCGATTTAGTTTTGCTGCCTATAGTCCCACGGCATAACGGGATTGGCTTGGGACCAAAACCCTAATCTATACTGACGGGCATACTCTTCAAATTCTAAATACAGATCCGCGTTGCAATTGCTGAGATATTGACGATAAGCAACCGCAGCTCCTGACTGAACCATCGATAGGTTCATATTGAAATTTTGCGCAAAGACTTCAGCAACAACACGACCATAGCGGTCTTTATCGACGGGGTTCAAACTAACGCGACTGCCAACGGGTACCAGCTCCTGTAGCTGGCGACGTGCATTTTCACCATAGGGAGCTTGAGCCATTTCAGGAGCATCAATACAGGCTAGGCGTACTGTAATGGTTTCACCTTCCCTACTTCGGACACGCATTGTATCGCCATCTCCAACAGAGACGACATCCCACAGTTCATTCGCTAAATGGGATAGCTCATCTTGTAGCGCTGGCTGAGTTGATGGCGCTTCATTATGGCTGCCAGGAAGCTCGATGACATTCCCAGGGGTCGAGTGGATATCGGGTGAGGGACTTGAGGGTGAAGAACGTGAAGGTGTGGAGTTGCCTGGCGTTCCTGAAGATGATGAACCACCACCATGACAGTGGTAACCTCCCGTTTGTCGATTATTGTGGCAGCCACTTGAGTTTGTACGTCCAGAATGGGCCTCAGCTGAACTGACGATAGCTAGGGCAACCAGTGGAGCAAGAATTGCAACAAACTTCATGGCGGCAAAGGAACACTACACCCAAGTATTCACCAGAAGCTTAGAAATTCAGAGCTAGGCAATAAAGATACGACCTTTGGCGGGTAAGGTCTCAGCTCATCCTATTATCGACCGACTAAAGACTGTATGTATTGGAGGCTATGGCTTAGATGGCCTTGGTCCAGGTTGACTAAGGAGCAAGCTAATGAGAGATTTTCAGCAATTGCCAAGCTCTAGCCTCACCTTCCGCTTGTTCGGCGGGTCGGTCCTCCAGCCTTAAAGGAATAAGGCGCAATGCGTTGGCTCAGTTTATACGTTCTGTTCCATTTGAGTTTAGTGCGGTCGAGTGCTGGTTTGGGACCTTGCCCACAGCGTTTGCTGGTGGTGCGGTGGGCCGGGACCAGCGCTGCGGTTTATTGAGTTTTTGGATGTGGTGGTGCCGTTTTATGGTGAGGGGTTGCATATCTTGCTGCCCTTTTCCGTATATCTGCCCATAGATTACGTTTAAGCTAATCTGTGCATTTTTTCGGGCTTATACCAATCAAAACCAATGTCTGAAGATAAAAAATCTTTCGGAGAGGCGACGGGAACCTTGCTAGCTGGTTTTGCTGCGATCGTTACAGCAGCGACAGGATTATATATAACTTTTGGACCAAAGGACTCTGGCGGGATTAGCTTCGATCTTAAAGCAGTTATTGAGGACCCCGATGGTTTTACTCATGTAAGAAGTATAGAGTCAAAAGAAGGTGTTATTGTCACCACTATCTATGAAGGTGAAGTATTCAATACTTACACGCAAAACAACAATTGGTGGCAGGTAAAAACACAAGATGGGAAAGTGGGGTACATGCACGTTTCACGTATTCAAATAATTAGTGAGTAACAACCCACCTCAACCAAACACCCAAAACCATAGCTATAGAGTACCACCAACTACTACATCGTCTTGGTTGAATAACCTAGAAACCTTAATTGTTCTGTTGTTCTAAAGGTGTCCGAAAATAAATCATTATTTTGACTGCCTTTATATTAATTATCGTGCAAAAAATGCAGCGTCGAAATCAGCTCGACAACCCCAATACAAACCCTGATAAATAATGTGAGTATAGGGTTTTTCGATCCATATCTTATTCACTAGCTGGAAATTGTCAGTGATGACTAGTTCAGGAACTGTATTCGCATTCATTGGATTACCTTTCAATTAACGATTTTATTTTGAAATTGGTGTTTACAGTTAATAGTCAAGGCTAGGACTATTAAGACTATGCTGTGCGCGAATTCAGGGAATAAAGCCAGCATAATTGAGATCAAAATTGACACTCTTAAGGCAGGTTTACTCATCGCTATCGTCTGCCTTTCCTAAGCACTCAAGCTTAAGTTCACTTACTTTTTTCTTCCCCTTGCTGTAGGGCCTGTAAGGATATTGAATCCGTTCGATTACTTTCCATTTATATCCCTCGTAGATATACATATCATCGACTAACGCAGTGTCGTAGAGCTGTAGCGTAATCTTCTGACCGAGTGCTGTGAGCTGTTGATAAGGAGTGCTGTCAATGGTGGACTCATCAAAAAGTAACCAACACAGGTAGGTTATGGGTTTCTTTTCAACGTTGTGGGTTGTGCCAGCTTCAGAGCCACCGTATAGAAATCGGGCCATGATGTCATCCTTGTGTTGGTTGTGTCGATGTGTTGTGTCGGTGAGTGTGTCGATGTGTTGTGTTGGCTGTGTTTCCTGTGTTCTCGTAAAAACACATCCCCCTAACACACCAACACATCGACACAACACGCTAGTTTATTGAGCGATGAGATATGACTTACCCTCTGATTGTGGGTGTGCCAGTTTCAGATAAACAAGCACATCTAGAGCTTCCCTAGCATCACTTGCAGTAGATATCCCAGCGTCACGATTAGCCACATTATTTGTGATATTACGGGGGCTAATTTCTTTACCCTTGTAACCATTCGCCACAAATTCAATAACCCGAATAATGGCATCAGATGACAGTTCACAAACAGATTCTAGGTCTACGTTCCCTGACTGAATTCGATCAATAGTCTTACTAAAAACATCTGGATATTTGGCTTCCTTCGATATAAAATCACCATCATTTCTTGATAATGGCAGGGATTCTAAGTCAATAATGAACGGCTGAACAGTTGCATCAATTGAGGGGTTCCAATTAGACAGATCTGGTAGTAAATGCTTACCTATTTCCTTACCCTGGGCAACAACATTGCACTCACCTATCGGGCGTAACATTCTGGTAGCTTTGCCATCAACTACAACGTCTTTCATTTCACTAAAAGACTCAATCTGCATACTGCTTTTTTTAAATGCTTCCTTATTGCCTTTAGCGCCACCCGTCGCCGCAATTGTGTCGTTGTGCGCAACCATCAGAACGTGTATCCCAACCTTGCGAAAATCCTTACAGGCTTTCTTAATAAAATCGGCTGAATTACTGCATTCATCAGACCAGTCTGTAAATTCTTCAAGCACGACTAAAAGTTGTTGGAATTCGTGTTCTTTAGTGCCTTTTTCGACCCGTTCTTGGTAGCGCTGATTGGATAGTTTTAGGATGGCCAGCATGACGAGATCACATTCTTCATAGTTGGCACCTTTGCCATACACCGGCAGACCTGGCCAGTCACCGAGCGCATAGTGTGGGTCAGCCACACAAACCAAGTAGCCACGCTCTACCGCTGTGTAGATGGTTTTATTCGCTAACGTCGTTTTACCGCTCCCTTGACCGCCCCACACAAGCGTAATGGGCGGGTAAATTAGCTCAGTGGGGTCAAGCTTTGGGAGGGTGTCAGCTGGCTTTAGGAAGGGATTACCAATGAACTGAGGTTCGCTGGTATTCTTAGTGTCGTCATGGATTGCGATCTCCGCGTCACTGTTAGCATTAGCTGCAGTATCATCCTTTGGGAGTTCATTGACCGTTTTAGCGAGAGTATCGACTACTGTGTTGCTGGCGTTGATGTCTTCACCTCTAAACTGCTTAGCCAGCTTTCTGAGGGGTGAACCATCCAGCTCAACTACAGCGTCCATTGAGTCGATCAGCTGAGCGTAGGACTCAGCTAGTACGGGTGTCGCGGGCTTACCTGAGCTAGCCATCAAATCTTCAATTTCTGATAGCTCCCGGTCAGTTAGGAACTCAGCAAAATCGTTATCGGTGCAGGCATCTTGAAAGTCTTGCCAGCGACGAAGCCCGAAGTAGACTCGACCACTCACTAGCCACCCGGCCACTAACATCACCAGCCCGATGGGACTCCCTGCCATGACGATTAGGGAGATACCGGTGACACCTGCGAGTCCTAGCCCTTGAGGAATGCTGTTCGTTAAGCTTGCGTGCTCTCTGTTTCTCGCAGCTTTGCGGTAAAGCTCAGGTATATCGAGCTTTCCAGCTTTTAAGTCTTTGTCAAACTGTTCAATAACAGCAGCCCGGTCTTTGATGGGGGTTAGCTGTATGGCGGCTTGCATCGTTAAAATTCTCCTGTAGCGATTTTTGTATGGTTGCTGCACTAGCGGGTGGAAAGTTTGCTCACGGCCCATCCGCCAGTACCTGTTATTTCTTGCCGAATAGATAAACCCCTTTGCGGGCCATAATCCAGAGACGGACAGCCACCTCAAAGAACACGACTGAGATCAGCCCCCGGATAATGTTTGGCCAGTTGGCGTTATCCCAACCTGCCATCTGATCAAAGTTGCTCCAGCCCCCCACAATCCAAGGCGCAAACCAAAGACAGACCATGAAATCTACTGCGTAGCAAATGCAACGCCACCAGCCCAATGCATCAATGAGACTTTCGTAGTAATTGTTATGGATGCTGGCGAGTTCTCTGACTGTGGCGCTCTCATTGTTAGACACTTCAACTTTCTTGAACTTCTGAAGCGTCTTGATGAGTCGCTGCAAGGTCTCGGGGGATGACTTAAAGATCACCGGCATCACTTCACCCGATTGAATGATGGCGTAAATCATCACCCCTAGCAGGCCAAACGCGGTTAACTCCAAGCCACGCACAACACCGGCTAACCCCCTTAGGCTTAAGCTAATTGCCCAGCCGATTAACGGAGCACCTTTGAAAATCTCAGCACCCAGATTATGCAGGTTGATCAACCCGGATTCGGGTGCGATTGCACGCCCAGCACTGGCGTAGATATGAGCGCTTTGGAAGAACAACAGACCCAGCACAATTAGCGCCACAACAGACATGAACGTGGCAATAATCGCCCAGGTGTTAATAAATGAATTGGTCAGAAAACGCCAAGTACTGACTACCAGGCAGATGAGACCGACCCAGCCGACAATATCGCCAAGCCAACCGACTTGCATGGCGATAATCCCGCCCAGGATGATCAGGATGAATCCCCATAGACACAGATTTACTTTCTTGCTGACGTACTTATAAGCCTTGTCTGCATGACCTTTGGCTTTACGGGTGTAGTTGCGGTATGGGGCTTCAGTGGTGTTCTGGTCAGTGGTCGTGCTCTGATTGTTGGCTGGCTGTTCGGGTTGACTGTTGCTGGGGTTGCTCCCGCGCCGATTGCCACTACCGGGGGCTCTACTATTTGCTGCTGTCATCGCTTAAGGTCTCCTTAATTTGAGTTTGTAAACGAAGCATTGGATCGCACTGGCTGAGGGTGCCAGCCCATGGAATCTTCAAACCGCTGGTTAACTAGCTCCATGTCACTCGCGCGTCTGGGGTCTTCCAGCATTCCTGACTGACCGATCTCCCCAGATAAGCCGTTGTCGTCACAGACCAAGTCACCGGGAGCCATAGAAACCCCGAAATTACCGTCTGTATAGGCAACATTCCGAGAGAGTGCGATGGCCTGAATTGACCCATCCTTGCGATACACCCAGGGCATTGTGCAGCCGGATCGATAGCGCTCATGGGCCACAAATGCATCAGCCTGTTGTTGAGCGACCTGGCGCTTTGCGGCTCGTCTATATCGTGCTGTGGGAGACATGTAAGCCACTAGCAAAGCAACAGCTAGTAACAGGGTGCCTGTGCCTGCCAGTAGTGGGGCTAGGTTATATCGGAGTCCTGCGGGTAGAGTTAGGAATTCCGCTGGGACAGGTTTTGGTCTTCTTTTTAGTCGGTAACGCATGGGTTTGATGAGGTGAAATTGTTCGCTTGGTAAATGCCCTGACGCCTAAACGAGAACCTCGTTTACCTGGGTTTCGAACACGCTCACAGTCCAACGGTTGTCGTAGCAGTACCCGTCAAAATAGTCGTTATGCTCTCCCGGTGGATCGTCTGCAATCTGCACCGTGTAAGAGGTATATGGGCCGTTGTCATCATCATCGTTGTAGGCATGAACGGTAAGTATTAAGCCACGGGTGCCCGGATGAAATTCGTTACGGTCGTCAGGCGTGATTTCAACAATCTGACCCACCGTGTACTTTGGTGTTGCAACAGTCTTTGCCAATTTCTGCAGTCGACCTATCCCCAGGGGCATAAAGGGAATACCATCCGGGATTTCTTGGTCGATATCCCACCATTCCCAGTCTTGAGTTTTCAGGTCATAGCCGGTTTGGATTCCATGAGACTTGCCAGCCCAGCAAACCGATAAATTGATATCTTCTTCACTTGAAAAATCAGGCACCTGGATGAATACTCGCTCTGATTGCGTTAGGCCGGGACGTGGTACCCAGTCAAATTGGATTTCGATTTTTTTCATGGTTATATTGACGTGTTCCTGTTCAGGGGGACGACTGGCCAGCTCTCCGCTTGCAAACCTGGGGCTGGCCTAAAAATTGTTAATCCTCTAACGTTGCAGGGTTGAGTATCGCGAGTAACCCATTTAACTGAGGAGATGCACTGTGCAGTCCTTCGTTGCCTAGTGCTGCGTGAATGTCGTCGATGCTCAGGTAAACGCGATCTCCATCGAGGGGGCTATCCGGGTCTATGGGAGTGGTATCAATAGCGATCAGGTCTGAGTGAATTTCGATATCAATCGGTTGCTTAGCGTCTCCCTGGCAATCACGACCGGCATTGATGGTGATGATTGTTGGTTTATTCATGGTGATGCGGTAGCTGAGTAGGGTGGTTTCTCCTAAGGGCTGAGAGTGTAATCCCACTCCCAATTGAAATTCTTGGTGCTGTACCCGTGAGTCCTGGCATAGTCGGCAGCATACTTATCGACCAGTTGCCCGATACGCCGTTCACTCAATCCAGCTGGCACCTGAAGGGCACCCTCATGGGTGGCGTCGGGGATTGTGCTCTCAGCGTCGTCATCGTGCCAAAGGTTTAGCTCGATGGAGATTGGGATGAGTGTGTTAGTTGTTACTTGCATAGGTTTGTTCCTCAATGTGTGGGATGGTGTTTTGTTGGTTAGCTCCAATCAGCTATCTGTGAGAATTCATCAGTTGTGTCTGTTGTGGTTACGGTGTAATGACCTGATGCTGGTAGATTTGGGCATTGTTGCCCAGCTGCCCAACTGCCGATGATGTGATTAATGGCTAGCTTTGGATCATCCACCCTGATTTGTTCCATCACTTCCATCACCAACGGCTGAAAGCCTTTCTCAATCGATACCCTCACGGTTTATCCCTCCTGAGCAACTTTGCGGACGGCATAGGCATAAAGCCCCCGAGCATTGGTCCACTGTGGATCGGGCAACACTTGGATATTGCGCTTAGCCAACAATCCTTTGATGCCAGGTAGACAGGCACCACCACCGATAGCAATTAATGCCGTCGCTGAGGCCATGCGATCTTCTGTTGGTCTGACCATAGGCTTAAGGACTCGATCAACCCATCGGGGTAACTCTTGCTTATAGGCTTCAGTAAATTTCCAGTCTGGATACTGGGTGCCATAGGTAAACTGTGTTGATTCAATACCAGTTCTGATAAGGTGACGGTCGCCTTCACGTTTCAGATATTGGCGAACAAGGTCATTGGTTGCGATCTCATCAATCAGCGACTCAACACCCCCATTCTGGCTATAGCTCCGATCGGTCATTGCAAGCCCATTAAAGCTACTTACGATAAGGGTTCCATTGCCCAAGTCATAGACCAAAGCATTGGTGAAATCAGACTGTTTCTGATAGTTGATAACGGCTCCCGTGCCTTCCTCAAGCACACCATTTACAGTCACTGAAACTGTTGAACGCTTGCCATTGAGAACAGCAGTATGGTCACCTTCTAGGGCAGTTTTTAATCCTTTGCCGAGGGTGGCCCCATCGTGAACTGAGACGGTGAGAGATAGCATCCATTCAGATCGATGGGGTAGCAATGACAGGACAGAGAGTAAGAGCTGCAATCCCAGGTCAACTTTGCCGGTTTTGTCATCCGTTACCCGTGCTAATGCCCTGGGTGCGTGATAGTAAGCATTAATCCCACCGATCCATTGCTTGCCTTGCAAGTCAGTGCGATCACCTTGGATGTACTCGACATAGCCTTGGGTTTGGCCCATCGACAGACGAGAATCCAAGTAGGTCACATAGGACTCTAGACGATGTTCTCCGAGTCCCGTGACGATTTTCAAAGCCCCATTACCAATGTCTAAACCCATCGGTTGGGAGACTTGGCTAGAACTGGCAGATGTGGCAGCACCAGACGCTTTAGTCAAAAGCTGGTTAGTCATTCGATTCAACCTCAAATATTGGATGCACAAGGGATAGAGCTGATTTTCGTACGGGTTTAGTGCTCATTCCCTAGCTGGCAGATGTGGCAGCACCAGGCAATATCAACCTGATTTGCTGCCTGTTGAGTGCCATGCTAGCATCAAAGTAACGTTACTGTCACACAAAAGTAATGCGACTAAATGATGAAAGTAGGGTTACTTTCGTCTGAAGTGCTGTTAAAGTCCTGCTACTAAAGTATTTTGGAGGTGAAATAATGATTTATTCGGACGTGGCCACAAAGAAACCTCGTATAGCAACTTACATAGATCTTTTGTTGAAAGAGCGCTTTGAACAGCTATGCGAAATTCGCAAGCGCTCTAGTAGCAACATGCTGGAAGTTATGGTTGAGCGAGAGGTTAGAGAAGCTGAGCAATCGGGTGAACTACCCCCGGTTGATGATGCGAAACCAGAGAGTTAGGAGTTTGCGATCTCAATCGCATGCAGAATTTCAGTTTTGAATAACTGTAATGATTCTTGACATATGCCGATTGGCACAGATTTCTGTCGGTTTTTAAGAATGCAAATCGCTATATATAGCTATTTAACAACTTGAAGGTCGCCTTTATTAATTGAATTAACTAAGTTTCAAAGGTTTCAGGAGATTTTAATAATTTTGTTTGTGCTAGATTTTGCTTAGTCTCGTAGGAACTAAAAAGTTGTGAATCCTAGTCACCTAAGAACACGAAATCCTAATGGGGCCGGAAGGCGTAGACGTGGTGAAACCGCTTATGACCATCACACCGTTTTTCGTACTCGTATTCCTAATGAGTATGCACGTCGTATTGATGCTATGCCAGGTAGCCGCTACGCGAATGCGCGACGGTTGATCATTGAAGGTCTCAAGGCTGTTGAAGCCCAACAAACACCCAAACATTAAAAACCCTTGATGTCTCTAGCATCAAGGGTTTCAAAGGGAAGAGTTAGTTCGAATCTGGAAAATTAGAGACCGCCAAGGAGCGGTTCAAATCGCTATGAAATTAATACTAACAAAATCGAATAAAGCCAGCAATAGAGGGATTTCAATGGCTCACATCACTATCTCTGTATTTGAAGGAGAACGACGACGTCAGTCTGGAGGCGACCATGACTGACCAGCCAATCAACCGGACGATATTGGACCGGATAAATCAGCATGGAGGGCTCACGTCTCTAAAGATGCCAGGGAACTTACCTCCCAAGCCACCGTGGGAACGTACGCTGAGAAAGCTGACTAATCCAGGTCACCTATTTGATCCGGCCTGGGCAACAGAACCTACAGGTTACAACCTGTTGATGTATTGTCATCGGCTATGGATGCTAGACGCGTTCATCACTCAAAAATGGGATAAGACGCGCAAACCCAGTCTCGAACTGCCCCATGGCTTCAAGCGAGCGTATAAACCCTTTGGAGAACTCTATAAATGGGTTGCCACGTCTTGTGAGCATGGGTTTGGTTGGGTTGTTCTAGATGGCGTCACGGATGCTACCGAGTGGTTTGCTCAGGTGGTCGCTGAGCGGACTATCGAAGGCTTTGGCGTTGAAGCCAGTAAAAAAGGCGGCAAGAAAAGGAGCTTAACGGGTTTTAGAAAACAAACTCAGATCATCCGGTCTAGCAAGAATCCATTGGATAGACAGCGTTATCCATACACATGGCACCTGATCGAAATCATGAACCACATGGGGAAAAAAGATCCCTGGTTCAACAAACAGGTTCGAGCTAATTTCTTAAAAGCCCGTTCTAGTCTGGCCACAGAGCTTGAGAGTGAAAAATGGGCAGCCCTCAAATCTGACGACGGGACATGGGTCATCAAACTCCCAGGTAAGGGGAGAGCCATCAGGAAACTAGACGATGTAAATTTGAGCCCTCTGAAATGCTTTCTATGAGAGGGTTCTAGCGATTAGTGTCATCGCGCCTAAAACCCTCGTTTCTAAGCTTTTTTTAGCGCTATGGTTGATTCACAGGACTCATCGAAATCCCTCAACACACACCTATCTTTGTAAACCCGACTATGGATTAAATTTCGATTCTCTAAATGCAACAAACCCTCAATGGTGAAGACATCGAGGGTCCGAGAGAAAAGAGTTTATTCAGGTCGGAAAACTCACAAACCGCTAAGGAGCGGCTTAATTTGCTATGTCTAAAAGTATATCTCCATTGAAAAAAGTCAGCAAGCACTGTCTACGGATCGATACAACAGCTGTAAAACCCAGAACGTTTATCGATGCGTTATCGGCAGTCTGCCCTGACAAATTATGGCCTTTAGTTTGTGAATTTGAGCAAGCTCCTAAAATCGGAAACTGGACAGCTCAAAAGCTAACAGACTTTATCTTACGCAAGTTATACCATTGGGCTGATAAAAACCGATATATCACCATTTCTGTCTTTAAGGGTAATAAGCGACGAAAAACCGAATTTGTCGCCATGGTTGCGGTGATGATTGATGATGTCGGGACCAAAGTACCCTTTGAAAAAATAGTCTTACCTCCAACCTATTGGCTTGAAACGTCACCGGGAAATTTCCAGGCTTGGTATTTTCTCAAAGTGCCGGTTAGGGATCGACAATTAGCTGAATCGGTTCTGAATGCATTGGTCGCGCAAGGACTTGCCACAGATGGCACAGATCCTGGAATGAAAGGGGTTACTCGTTACGGTCGGTTACCGGGTGGTTGGAATAATAAAGAGTCACTGGATAAACCCCATAGAGTTAAAGCGTATGAGGATGTTAATGGGTGTAACTACCACACGATTGAAGAGATTATTGAAAAGTATGAATTAGACCTTGCAGCCGTTGCCAGTAAGCATAGTGGGGATATCGGCGGAGAGATTGACCAGCTAGATATCCTAACGGCTCAAAATGACCCCATCTATAAGATGTTGGATTCGTTGGGTCTCATTAAATATATACAGGGTCACAAAATTGAAATCACATGTCCTTGGGTAGATGATCATACCGGGGGTGTCGATAACGGTACGGCATTATTGATTAAACCTGGTGGTGGTTTAGGATTCAAATGTCACCACGGGCACGATGAACATAAAACACTCAAAGATGTTCATGATTGGCTGTATGAGAATTGCCCTGAGGAGTACGACAAGTACTATCCGCCAAAAGAACCTGACGAAAACGCAGAAGATACGCTGGAAAGCGAGTTGCAGCAGTTAATTGATGACGACATAGATGGCAGCGAATTAACTGGGAAAATAACCGACTTGGCCGACGAGTATGGCAGACGCCCTGACAGGCTTGAAAAACAGTTTTTCCAAATGCGAAAAGAGGCAGAAACTCAAGAGAGTGCTGCTGAAGCCATAACTCAGTTAGATGATTTGGAAGCTATCAAGGGCAGTATTCTACCCATTGAGGAAGGCTTATATGGTGATGGAGGGGAGTTGGCTGATGCCCTAATAGCTACAGCAGAAGCTATGCCTACAGCACCAGAGTTTTTAGCGACAACGTTGATACCAGTACTGGCTAGTCGCATCGGCACCAGTGCAACATTAATCCTCAATGCCAAAGGTAATTACACCGTTTCCCCAATCTTTAGAACCATAATTGTTGCCCCAACAGGACGGAAGAAAACCCCTGCTCAGAAATCAATCATCTCGGTTGTAAGCGAACTAGAAAAGCAAGCGTACCAAAGATATCAAACTGAGCTTGAGGCTTATGAGTTAGCTTTAGAAACTTGGAAACGAGACGATGGTCCACCTCCTGAAAAGCCTACTCGGAAACGATTTTTCAGCAACGACGATACCCTAGCTGCTCGTATCCAGGTTCATTCCGAAAATCCTAGAGGCATTCTTTTATACAGAGATGAAGCGAGTGCTTATTTCAATGAGCGTGGGCGGTTCGCTAACGGTCGTGGGGATGGTGGTGAAACCGAGGCAGATCTTAGTGAATTTAATGGTGGTAGCCTCAGTCGAGATCGTAAAGGTGATGGCTCAATTTTCCTCGAAAAAACGGCTATCAGTAGGACAGGCGCGATCCAGTACATCAAGCTACAGGAACTAATGGGTGACCACAGAGATAGTTGTGGGGAGTGGGCACGTTATTTGTTCTGTGCTGCTGATGCTCCGTTAGCTTATATCGATCTGTTATCTGACGATGGCGATACTGGCCTACGGCAAACGCTTATTGCTCTCCTCGAAATCCTTGATGAATTATCTGAGTGTGAGTATTACCTGAGCAGCAATCAGGCAAAAATAGCATTCATGGAATATCAGCATGAGCTTACTGATCGTGCGGTAGCAACAGATCATCCCAGCATGCAAGCAGCATTTCCAAAATTTGAAAGCTATTTTGGACGTTTCATCTTACTACTGCATATCGTTAATGCTGTGTTAGCGGGTAAAAAGCCCTCGACCACCATTGGGGCACGTACCGTGGATATGGCGCGACGATGGACCGAATATTTCGTTGGTCAGTTTCGCCTGTTGATGGCCCTTAATAGCCCTCAGGAAGAGTTAACAGGCCATCTATTACAGCTCAAGAATTATATTGAGCGGAAACCGGGCAAAACTGGTAGGCAGATTGCAGCAGCACGGCTGTTTGCCGCAAACCTTGATAAATCCAAGCATCGAAAAGCGTATCTCGACAGCTTACTAACTGAGCTAGTCGATAAGGGGCATATTTCTGAAGTAGACGGCAAGTATTCAGTTAATCCTGGCAGTGAGAGAGCGACCAATGGCTGATAGACTCATTCCTGAATCGGAACTAAAAGCAGTTGTCGGGACGCTGGTAGAGCAGAAGCTGGCCGCTATGTTACATCTTGCTCCAGAACAACAGCATCGGCGACAATGGTATCCAGCATCTAAAGCGTATCAACTCCTAGACTTGGATACAGCCAAAAGTCTGCATAACCTTCGGCGAGCTGGTGACTTGAAAGAAAAAGATCACTGGCAAATAGTAGGCCCTGCTAACGCCAAAAGACCCACATACCAATACCACGTAGGCAACTGCCGCGAATTCTTAGAAAGCGCACGTAGCTAAGTAATGGCAAAAGTGAATATCGAGGCTGAGGTGAGAACCGCTAACCTTGCACTCAAAGCCGATTGCTACCGGGTTCGGATCGAACTGAGAGGCAAGAAGTTGTCATTGGTTGCAACACTCCCGCCAAAGCCTACCAGCAACAAACGAAAACCATACCAACAACGTATATCTCTGAAACTGAATGCATCCAGGTTAGGGCTAAGAAAAGCTAAAGCTGAAGCTATCAAATTAGGTGACCAGTTGGACCGGGATAAATTCACCTGGGACGATTGGATTGATATCCCTAGTGATGAACCCGAGGTTAAAACCTGTAGCTACTGGTTAGACAAATTTAAGGCCCATGTGTGGCCTAACTTACCAGAGGATAAGGAATTTAATTGGACAAAACGATACCTGTATTTTGGATTCAATAAGCTACCGCTAGATGCGCCACTGACCCCAGAGGTATTAGTCACGGCAGTACTCAGCAAGCCTGAGACTAAAAAAGCAGCCAGAGACCGCGCTTGTTTCCAACTTCAACGCTTAGCCAACTTTGCCGGTATTGATGTTGATCTGAAACACTATAAAGCTGGCTATGGTCTATCTGATGTGAAGCATAAGGATATTCCCAGTGACCTCAAGATACAAAACACCATTGATAGCATCCCTCCTCCGTGGCAGTTTGTATTTGCTCTAATGGCCATCTACGGACTCCGGGACCATGAGGCGTTCCATTGCACCCTGGAAGACAGGGACGGTTTATTGGTAGCCAATATTCCAGACAATACTAAAACGGGTTCTCGTACTGCCTACCCTCATCCTGCTGAGTGGATTGAGCGCTGGCTGAATTGCGATCGCAAGCCACCAAAAATAAAAGCCTGTGCTAACGAGCAGTACGGTTATTACGCAGCGAACCAATGGAAGCAACGAAAGGCACCAGGCACACCTTACAGCCTACGCCATGCCTATGCTATCCGTTGCCACGCTGCAGGCGTTCCCGTGGCTTTTGCGGCTAACTGGATGGGACATAGCCCAGATATGCATCTGAAAATATATCAGCGCTGGATATTTGACGCAGTTAGTCGTGCTGAATGTGAAAAACTCAACCGTGTTGAGTAGAGGTGTTAATTACTCAAAATCCTTACATACCAAGTCTTTCAATCATCTAGAGTTCTATTTGTTGAGTGATGTGTTGAGTGGCCACTCAACAGGGTCAAACCCTTATATACCAATGCATTCAGCCGACAAAAAACCATTTGTTGAGTTGTTGAGTAGGTAATAAATATAAGAATATTCCTACCTGCTGCATCTACTAGTGGATGTGCCCAGGTAGGAATATTTTTGGCTTAAATCTGGCTTAAAAATTCACTGAATTAGACCCTATTAAGCATAGTTCAGGTGTATTTATAAGCCTCCAAAATCATTGATATTACTTGAAATACTTATATTGAAAGGGTTTCACTGTAGTTGTCTTAGTTTCAGAAAATGAAACTCACCCCATTGGGTTACCTTCTCAGCACCTGACAAACAATAATCCCCATTGGGGTGCAGAAAAACCTGGTTATTTTCTAAGCAACAGATAGCTAAGACCTACGGTTATCTATACAGACAATTTTACATAGGTGACCTCCGGCACTCGCGGCAAGACAAACTGCGACTATTGGATAGTATTTATCCTCAATAAGACCCTATATTTCGCAGTTTATTAGACATAGGTCGATATCCCTCAGATTCTCTAACGATGAGTCTAGATAAACCCCTGTGACCAGGCACAATGCTTTTACGGGGAGGAATCGCTATGCTTAATTCCTAGGCACCCTAAAACGCCCTTATTTGCCGTGAAACTATCTCTAAGGTCGCTGATTGCTATTCCTCTACTGGCGCAGGTCGTTGGTGTAACGACGCTCACAGGTTGGTTAGCCCATCGGCACGGTCAGAAAGCTATAGAGACTCTGGCTTATCATCTATTAGATGAAACTGGAGAACATTTTCACCACAAGCTAGAGACTTACACCAGTATTCCACCGCTGGTGACCCAGGAAAATTTAGACAAACTGGAGCTACAGCAACTAGACACCAACAATTTATACAACTGGGTTCCCCACTTACTTCGCCAGATTCAGCGGTTTCCAGACGCTACTTATATTTATTACGGTCATGCTGATGGTCGGTATGCAGAACTCAACAGACTTCCTGATGGCAGTCTAGAGTTCGCTATCAAAAATGACGCTAATGATGGTGCTGTGCAGGTTTCTCCTGTCACAGCCGATGGCCAGCTCCAAGCCCCTATTCCCAATCCTGAGTATGATCCACGTCTACGCCCCTGGTACAGAATAGCGACTAAAAATCAGCAGGCGAGCTGGACCAATATTTATGATTTTGAGGACCCAGCTCCCACCCTGGGTATCAGTTTTGTCCGTCCATACTTAGATGACAACAATGTGTTTCAGGGGGTTTTAGGTGCAGATTTTACCCTTGCAGCAATAAAAACGTTTTTAGAGCGGGTACAAACGCGCCACGCCAGCGCTATGTTTTTGATGGATACCAATGGCAAAGTCCTGGCTAACTCTACAGCTCCGCCATTATCTCCAAGTAACAACCTGCCGCTATCCGCTAACCAGCAACAGACTCTCATTAAAACAACTATCAATCATGTTCTCAACAAAATAAACAACGGGGAAACGCTACAAAGTGAGCAAAGGTTTAGATTTCGGGCCCAGAATGCAAATTACTGGGTGCAAATTACTCCCTTTGCTGATTCTTACGGTTTGAGATGGTTGGGCATTTCCTTGTTGCCCGAAACTCATTTTACAGATCAAATTCGGGCAAACAGTCGTGATACAGCGCTGTTATCTCTAATGGTCATGACAGTTTCTGGCGGTGTCAGCTGGATCATAGTTCGATGGATCAACCGACCCATCGAACAGTTAGGGTTGGCAACTCAATCATTGGCCCAAGGCAATGCTTCTCAGAGCATTCTGCCATCCAAGATTCAAGAGTTAAATCTGCTGATTAATAACTTTAATCACATGGGCGATGCTCTACAGGCGTCACAAGCGCAGCTCTACACCTATTCTCAAAACCTTGAAGACTTAGTTGAACAGCGCACCCGTGCTCTCAAACAATCGGAAGAAACCTTTGCTAAAGCCTTTCAAGCCAGCCCCAACTCCATCACATTAAGTACGGTCGAAGATGGGCGCTACATCAAAGTCAACGACCGATTCGTAGAACTCATGGGCATTCCTCGCGAGGACATTCTTGGTCGTACCAGTACAGAGTTAAGTATTTGGATTGCACCTCAAACCCGAGAAGTTTTTCATCAAGAAGTCGTCAACGGCAAACTGCGCAATCAAGAATGGACTGTCCAAAACCCTCTAGGAGAAATCAAAACAGTTTTATTATCTGCTGAAATCATCCATTTTAAAGAGACTGACTGCATACTTATTATCGCCAATGATATTAGCGAGCGCGTTGCCAAACAAATACAGCTACGCCAAAGCGAAGAGCGCTGGCAGCTAGCCTTAAAGGGCAACAACGACGGCATCTGGGATTGGAATATTGCCGCTAATGAGACTTTTTATTCTGCTCGATGGAAAGAGATGTTAGGCTATGCTGAGCAAGAAATTAGAAGTGATCGACAAGAGTGGGAAAAACGTCTCCACCCTGAGGATCGAGAGCGTGTACTACAGGCAAACGAGGCTCATCTAAAACAACAGAGTTCCTTTTTTGCTGAAGAATATCGTTTGCGTTGTAAAGATGGCCATTATAAATGGGTTTTAGACCGTGGGCAGGCATTATGGAACACCGATGGTAAAGCAATCCGTATGGTGGGGTCACATACCGATATTAGCGATCGCAAATACAACGAATTTATTATTCAGCAACAGGAACAGTTTTTACGCAGTATCTACAATGGGGTAGAAGCCGGAATTTTTGTTGTAGACGTCTTAGGGTATCAGCAATTTCGCTATGTAGACAGCAACGCCACACTATTGCGTCGATCTAAAACTCAAAGACAGGCATTAATTAACGCCACACCCGAAGAACTCTTCTCACCAGAAATCGCTATTGAAGTTATCCATAAGTATCAACACTGCGTAGATCGTGGCAATCCCCTTTCCTTTGAAGAACAGTTACTCATCGACGAGCACCTAAGCTGGTGGCTCACGAAGCTGACACCCCTTAAAAATCCTCAAGGTAAGAGCTATAGAATTATTGGCACTACCGTAAACATTACAGATCGCAAAAACGTTGAAGAAGCACTCGCTCAGCAAGTGCAAAGCGAACAACTGTTGACTCGAATCATTAATGAGATTCGACAGAGCCTGGACCCTCAAAACACTTATCAAACAGCGGTAGATGAGATTGGTTTGGCATTTGGAGTTAGCCGATGTTGCCTTTATCTCTACAATGACTCCCCTGAGCCAATACTGGAAACTGTCGCCGAATATCGTATTCCTGACTACAGGTCCATTAAAGACTTTAGCACCACACTTTCTGGAAATCCTCATCTCCAAACGATAATCTCCCAAGAAAGTGCGCTAGTAACCGATGATGTCTCTCAGGCTCCCTTATTCAAGACCAACCTAATGCAATGGCAACAGCTACAGGTCAAATCAATATTAGCTGTGCGCACATCGTACAAAGGACAGCCCAATGGAGTTATTGAAATCCATCAGTGCGATCGCCAGCGTCCATGGATTTCGCGAGATATTGAGTTATTAGAATCTGTTGCAGCCCAAGTCGGTATTGCAATTGCTCAAGCCCACCTATTAGAGCAAGAACATATTCAACAAAAAGAACTCGCTCACAAAAACATTGCACTACAAACCGCGATACAGGTTGCAGAGCAGGCAAGTCAAGTGAAAAGTGAATTTCTCGCTAGCATGAGCCATGAACTACGCACACCGCTGAATGCAATTCTTGGTTTTGCACAGGTGATGCAACGATCCCTGAAACACAATCCCACAGGCTTTCAACAAAATGCAGCAAAGCACTTGGAGATTATTCAAACCAGTGGCGATCATTTACTCACACTTATCAACAACATCCTGGATGTGTCCAAGATTGAGGCTGGCCACATTAGCATCAATGCTCAACCCTTTGAAATTGCTGCTCTTCTAGAATCACTAACGGCCATGTTTCAAGTTAAAGCTCATGAAAAAGGTCTGCTGTTGAGGTGTAAATGTGCTCTCGATGTACCTCAATATGTTCAAACTGATGAAGCAAAACTGCGCCAAATTTTAATTAACCTACTGGGCAATGCTATCAAGTTTACTAATAGCGGCAGCATTACGCTCAGTGTTTCTGGTCAAAACCCTCTCCACATCAAGGTGCAAGACACTGGGCAAGGGATTGCATCTCATCAACTAGAACACCTATTCGAGACGTTTTATCAAGCTGATGCTGGACGCCAAACTCAGGATGGAACAGGATTAGGTCTGGCAATTAGCAAAACCTATGTAGAATTGCTGGGAGGCCAGCTATCAGTCCAAAGTAGCCTGGGTCAAGGTAGTACGTTTTTGTTTGACCTACCGATCACTGCCGTCGAAACACTCACTCAAGATAGTAGCAACCCTTATCCGTCGGTCATTCGTCTTGCTCCAAGTCAACCCAGCTATCGAATTTTAGTCGTCGAAGACAAGTGGACCAGTCGCACATTGCTGATGCAGTTGCTAAGGTCTGCAGGTTTTGAGGTGAGGGAAGCCGCTAACGGTCAAGAAGCCATACGGGTATGGGAAGAGTGGCAGCCTCAACTAATTTGGATGGATATGCGTATGCCTGTGATGGATGGCTATGAAGCAACTAAGCAGATTCGTGGAAGCATCCAGGGTCAAGCCACTGCCATTATTGCTCTGACAGCCAGCGCTTTAGAAAACGAAAAGCAGATGGTCTTGTCGGTGGGCTGTGACGATTTTGTTCGAAAACCATTCCGGAGCAGCGTTATTTTTGACAAGATACAGCAGCATCTTGGTGTGGAATATATCCATGAAGAGCAACAGACTATTGAAGTCTCAAAACAGTCATCTAACAGTCAAGAGCAAATTCATGAAATTGTCTTTACAGGACTTTCTAGACACCCCCAGGCATGGGTAAATCAGCTCCATCAGGCCTCTAGCTTAGCGGATGCAGAATGGGTAGCTCAACTCATCAATGAGCTACCGCAATCTGACGCACAATTAGCAACTGCTCTCACAAAATTAGCCAGAGGATTTCGCTGTGATTTAATCGCTGAACTATCGGCCAAGTCAATAACAGAAAACCTAAATCTATAACCAGAGATTTTTAGGCTTTAACACTTTAATCTCGCGTTTATTCCTGCTAATGCTAACGATTTTGATCTTACTTCTCTAATTTTGAGCATAATGACCACACCATTAGACACCCGCTCCCATCCCTATATCTCTGGAGACATCTTAGTCGTAGATGATGTCCCCCCTAATCTAGACTTTTTGTCTACGGTACTGACGCAACAGGGATATAAAGTCCGCAGTGCCATTAGTGGTCCGGTAGCTCTCAAAATTGCTAAAGCGGCCCAACCAGACCTCATACTTCTGGATATCAAAATGCCAGGTATGGATGGCTATGAAGTCTGCCGTTTGCTTAAATCAAACCCAATAACTCAAGAGATACCCGTTATCTTTTTAAGTGCGCTAGACCAAACAAATGACAAGGTTAAAGCCTTTGGTCTAGGAGGGGTAGACTACATTCCTAAACCCTTTCAAGCAGAAGAATTGCTAGCAAGAGTCAACAATCAGCTCAAGCTGCGCGCGGCTCAGTCTGAGGTACAAAAACTAAATTCGGACCTAGAACAGCGAGTGATGCAGCGAACGGCTCAGCTAGAGCAGGAGATCGGAGAACGTCTACGGATGCAAGACAAGGTTTTGCATATGGCCACCCATAGCAGTATGACAGGGTTGCCAAATCGTGTCTCACTCACTCAACGATTGCAACAGGTGCTACACCAGGCACAGTCTAGTTCAAACCATAGATTAGCCATCATGCTACTGAAATATAACAAGCTTGAGCTGGTCAAAAACTCACTCGGGCACCATGCGGTGGACCAGCTGATCGTAGCTATCAATCGTCGGCTAGAAACATTAACCAGACCAGGTTTTCTACTAACGAATTTTGGAGAAGATATCTTTTCTATTCTGATTGAGTCATTTCATACGAAAGAGGAAGTCGTACAGTTTGGTGAAAAAATTCAGGAAGAAATCAGCTACCCATTCCATATCAATAATCACTTAATCTACGGTCAGATCGATATTGGTATTGCTCTCAATTCTCAGCAATACAGGCAAGCGACTCATATTTTGAGAGATGCTAACACAGCACTATCGCAGGCTACGGCCAAAGGTGCTGGAAAAATTCAGATTTTTAATTCTGAAATGCATCAGCGTACACTCTCCTTCTTTGAGGTTCAAAACGATTTGCACAGAGCATTACGTAATCAAGAATTGATTCTTACCTATCATCCAATTATCTCCTTGGCGGACAATTATTTGAATGGGCTAGAGGTTCTTGTACGCTGGAACCACCCTCAGAGAGGATTACTTATCGCAGAAGATTTTATCCCTATAGCTGAAGAAACCGAGATTATTCTGGAGCTAGATCGATATGTTATTCGTAAAGCGTGTCATCAGCTCAAGGATTGGCAAGATCATAACCTCTTACACTCTTCGTTTAGATTACATGTCAATATTTCAGCTCAACAATTAACTCAAAGAGATTTTATTGATTATCTTGACAGCATTTTAGATGAAACCCAAATCGACCACCAGAACTTAGCGTTTGACATTACTGAATATGGCCTCATGCAGCAAACTGAGACGGTATTGGCCACGTTAGAAAAACTCAAACGCTATCAGATTATGGTGAGCATTGATGATTTTGGTACTGGCACATCATCTCTTAGTTATTTGTATAGTCTAAAAATTGAAAACCTAAAAATTGATCGGTCTTTTATTCGCCAGATGAACAGCACAGCTAAAGGGCTCAAAGTCATTAAAGCTATTGTGAATCTAGCTCATGAATTGGGTATGACAGTTACTGCTGAAGGCGTAGAGAACTCGGTGCAGCTAGCAACGTTAGAAACACTTGGCTGTGAGTATATGCAAGGCTATTTGTGGGGTAAACCCGCAGACGGGCAAACAATCACGGCTCAGCTCTAATCACACCCGGTGCACATTTCTGCCATCATCGGGGTTAATAAAACCTTATTAGTTCTTTTGTATTAACTTGATAACCTTCTGTATGATAGGGGTTGTACCCTGACGCTTTGCTCGGATGGATAGCACAGCCACAGTTCCAGAAATATTGCCAGGGATTGAGTTAAGTGAGGAGCAGTGGGCGGCACTGCAGGATATTGAGGAATTTTTACAGAGTCCGTCTAAGCTTTATTTGCTGACAGGCTATGCGGGCACAGGAAAAACGACATTGCTGCAGGCACTGGTAACCTATTTGCGGCAGCAAGATTGCGACTGGCCCATCGTCTTGAGTGCCTTTAGCAATAAGGCCACCAAGGTGCTGAAAACCATGGCAGCTCAGTGGGATTTAGAGGTGGAGTCGCTGACCTGCTGTCGGTTGCTGGGGTTAAAACCAGTTATTGACACGGGCAGTGGTGAGCAGATTTTTAAGTCGGTGAGCGATCAGCATAATCAGGTGCCAGACTATCGCTTAGTCATTGTGGACGAGTGTTCCATGATCAACCAGGAAATGTGGAAACTGCTGGTGGAAGCCATCTCTCGCTTGGATATCCCTACTCAGATGCTATTTGTGGGCGATCCAGCACAGCTACCACCGGTGAATGAAACGGAGTCCTGCTGCTTTAGTCAGATTATGCATCAGTCGTCGCTAAGCCAGGTGATCCGCTACGGTGGGGCCATTGGGGTGATTGCCGACGATATTCGCCGCAATATTGAGCGGGGTCAGCTGCCGAGGTATGAAAGTGATATTAATTGCGATCGCACCGAAGGTTTTTTTGTTCTCCCCAAACATCCCTGGCGTGACGTTCTGATTCGAGCCTTTACCTGCGACAAATACAAATCAGACCCCAACTATGTCAGAGTCTTAGCTTACACAAACCAGCGCGTTAAAACCTTAAACCGAATGATCCGCCGCGCCATCTACGGCGACGACCTACAGCAGTTTGTGCCAGGAGAACGACTGATTGCCAACAATCCCTGTCTTGAAGAAGGTGGAATCATTCTTCAAACCTCGGAAGAATGCGAAGTTTTAGAAGTCAAACCTGGAAAAATGGAAGGTCTACCCACATGGCAACTGGCCGTCTACACAGAAGAAGGCAAGTTTCAAGACCTACATGTCCTCCAAGAGACAAGTTTGCCAGACTACGAGCGACGCTCACGCGATTATGCCACCAATAAACAGTGGGAGATTTTTTGGGAATTTCGCCAACAGTTTCACGATGTCAACTACGCCTATAGTCTGACCGTCCATAAAAGCCAGGGTTCCACATTTCAAGACGTGTTTATTGACCTGCCCGACCTGATGAGAAATTCTAAAGTGATCGAGAGAAACCAGCTCTGCTATGTAGCCTTTACACGAGCAGCCAAACGGGTATTTATTTACCAGTAAGGGCAGCCCTGGTGAACGGTCTTCCAATGAATCCTCTAAATGACCGACAGCCAGTGTTCCAAAAAGTCAGTAACAGCCTTAGCCTGGTAGCTGGGTAATTCATCATCCCCCGGTAGCGTTTTAACAACAGCACTAGGGGCCGCCACCGTAAACAAGCGGGTTAACTGTTGGCATATCTCACCAGCCTGCTCACCCTGCAGTGCCACTATCGGCATCGACAGACCTGCCAGACTGCTTGTTATCTCAGATTTCAACACGTTGCGACGACGTTGAAACAATAGCCGACAGGCCGCAGAATGTCGTCTTAACAGCTGCCGTCTGCGATAGTTTTTTGACCACGTAGAAGCTTGCCCAGGCTCCGATTTGCGAGCAAAGGGCTTAGTAATTGACAACCATAGCCCTCCCAAAGGGCTTACCAACCAGCGCTCCTGCCGCCAACGCTGGGGCTGATATACTAAGCCTTCCGGTTCTAACACACACAGCCCTTTGACATGTTCTGGAAACTTTAGGGCATAGCCAGCAGCCACCCAAGCCCCCAGCGAATGACCGACTAACACAACAGAATTTAACCGCAAAGACTCTAACAGTTCTGCTAGAGTAGCCACCTGCATGGCAATTGAGTAAGCAGCCTTCTTTCGCAGACGTACTGACTCACCAAAGCCAATCAGGTCTGGTGCCAGACAGTGATAGCGCTGGCCCAGTTGAGTCAGTACATCGCTCCACTGATCACCGTCACACCAGGAACCATGAAGAAAAATCACCGTTTGCCCTCGACCGATTTCTCGCCAAAATAACTGCCCGTGCTCAAGCTGACGGCGCAGATTGCGGACGGGCAGTTGGCCGGCATTAGGCCAAAACAGTGGCTCCATTAAAGTAGTCCTGTAGCTGCTGATCGTGATCGTGGGCTAGATTACCACGGGGAATGTCTTTCGCTACAAAAGCGGCAATCTTTATGACCTCAGCCTTATCACGAATATAAAACTCGCCATCAACATAGGCTTCAAGGGCAACACAGATAGAGTCAAAACGAGGATCTCGCTCTGGATGGGAGTAAACACCGACTAAACGACCTACCCTGAGGACGGCTAAGCCGGTTTCCTCAAGTAGTTCACGCTTAGCGGACGTGGCAATATCTTCTCCCCAGTCGACCAAGCCACCCGGCAACCCCCAACGACCGCTGTCACGACGCTGAATTAAGACAATGCGGCCATCGGGTAAAACAGGAATTACTGAGGTGCCGACCAAAGGTCGTCGCAAAAGCAATCCCAGCAGGGTACGGACTGGTCGCCAAAACTGTGGCATGGCTTCAAAGCTCGTCGAGGTCGCTCAGCAGTTCTACTGGATGTTTTTCCGCCTTTACTTTGCGGTAGACCTTATCTAAGTTTCCATCAGGTCCAATTACAAAGGTGCTGCGGCTAATACCCATGTATTCTTTACCCATAAATTTTTTGAGGCCATAGCTACCGTAGGCGGTGGCTACTTTGGCATCTTCATCCACTAGCAGTGGAAAGGGCAGCTCATGCTTAGTAATAAACTTTTGATGGGACTTAGCATCATCCGCACTCACGCCCAAAACAACGACATCTTTTGCCTGATAGGCGTCGTAGTTGTCTCGAAACGCACAGGCTTCTTTTGTACACCCTGGGGTATTATCGCGAGGATAAAAATACAGCACTACACGCTTGCCCTTTAGTTCTGACAGACTAACGGTATTGCCGTCTGCATCAGACAAGCTAAAGTCAGGAGCCGGATCGCCAACTTGTAATGTCATTGAATCTTAAAAGCCTACTCACCAAGTTTGCCCTTAAGATTGTATACCCTCTCACTAATTGATCGTACTTACGACAGACTTACGGTAAATCAGTATGCCCCATCAGGTAGCGATCGCACTCTCGAGCCACCCCACGCCCCTCATTAAACGCCCACACTACAAGGCTTTGCCCCCGGCGGCAGTCGCCCGCTGCAAACACTCCAGGAATCGTGGTCGTGTACTGGTTATAGTCCGCCTTGATATTGCTGCGACCATCCTGCTCTATGCCCAGCGCATCAATTAACGGCTGCTCAGGGCCTAAAAAGCCCATGGCCAACAGCACCAGCTGAGTCGGAATCACCCGCTCTGAACCTGCCACATGCTGCATGACAAACCGACCCTGCTCATTTTTCTCCCACGCCACATCAACCACATGCACTGCCTTTACATGGCCGTTGTCGTCTGATTCAAATTTGGTTGCGGTAGATAGATAAGCCCGAGGGTCACCGCCAAACTTCGCCGCGGCCTCCTCTTGACCGTAATCCATTCGATAAACCTTGGGCCACTCAGGCCAGGGGTTATTGGCAGCTCGTTCAGCCGGCGGCTTTGGCATTATTTCTAGCTGGGTCAGACTGGTGCAGCCATGGCGAATAGAGGTGCCGACACAGTCAGTGCCTGTATCACCACCGCCGATAATCACCACATCCTTACCTGCAGCAGAAAGCACATGCTCATTTTGAGTGGGGTCAATCACGGCTTGAGTATTTTTGGTTAAAAACTCCATAGCAAAGTGAATACCCTCAGATTCACGTCCCTCAATCGGCAGGTCCCGTGGGCGAGTTGCGCCAGTGCAGAGAATAACAGCATCGTATTCTTTTACCAAATCTTCTGCCGACAGGTCTTTACCAATTTCGGTATTACAAATAAACCGAATGCCCTCTTGCTCCATCAGCTGGAGACGACGCAGCACCACCGCTTCCTTCTCAAGCTTCATGTTAGGGATGCCATACATCAGCAAACCACCCGGTCGGTCTGCCCGTTCGTAAACGGTCACCAGATGCCCCGCTTTGTTCAACTGAGCCGCTGCCGACAGACCAGCAGGGCCAGAACCCACCACAGCAACCGTCTTGCCCGTCCGCTTAGCTGGCGGTTCAGCCACTACCCAGCCTTCTTCCCAGCCTTTATCAATAATGGCGTGCTCAATATTTTTAATCGTAACGGGTGGGTTATGAATCCCTAGCACACAGGCACCTTCACAAGGGGCCGGGCAGACTCGTCCAGTAAATTCAGGAAAGTTGTTAGTCTTATGCAACCGGTCTAGGGCTTCTTTCCACAGTCCGCGATAAACCAAGTCATTCCACTCAGGAATCAGATTATTGATCGGGCAGCCGCTGGCCATCCGATTAATGGTATTCCCCGTATGACAGAAGGGCGTACCGCAGTCCATACAGCGTGCAGTTTGAGTCCGTAGTTTCTCATCGGGCAAGGGGGTATGGAACTCTTGCCAATGATGAATCCGCATCAGCGGCGAAACGTCTGGTGCGATTTCGCGAGCATATTCGAGAAAGCCTGTTGGTTTACCCATGGGAGCAATGTTCAGTAATAGATAGTGAGTGATCCAAAGAAAAAGTTTTGAGTTTTAAGGGCTGAGACCCGTAGGGTGGGCAATGTCCACCTTACAAATTGCTAGTTGCCCGCAACCCGTGCAACATCTTTGACGTTTGCCTCAAATGCAGCTGAGAGCGCATCATCACCGCTCAGACCATCCTGTAATGCCTGTCGCAGAGACTGAATTACTCGCTTATAATCCCGAGGAATCACCTTGACAAACTTAGGCAAGAAATTTTCCCACGCATCTAGAACTGTTTTGGCCCGATGACTGCCAGTATAGCTATGGTGTTTTGCAATCATCTCGCGTAGGTCGTTAATTTCCTCTGCCTCTTCTAAACGCTCCAGGTCAACCATTTCTGTGTTACAGCGTGTGACAAAGTCTCCGGCTTCATCTAACACATAGGCAATACCGCCGCTCATACCCGCGGCAAAGTTGCGTCCGGTGGAGCCTAGCACAACAACTTTACCACCCGTCATATATTCACAGCCATGGTCACCCACGGCCTCTACCACCGTATGCACCCCCGAGTTTCTGACACAGAAGCGCTCTCCGGCCACACCGTAGATATAGGCTTCACCACCAGTGGCCCCATAAAAGGCTACGTTGCCAATAATAATGTTGTCTTCGGGTACAAATGTGGATGTCTTGGGTGGATAGACAACAATCTTGCCCCCACTCAGCCCCTTACCCAGGTAGTCATTGCCGTCCCCTTCTAGCGTTAGCGTTACGCCAGCCGGGACAAAGGCACCAAAGCTTTGACCAGCACTCCCCTGGAATGTTAGATGCACCGTATCTTCTGGCAGACCTTCCCAATGTTTCTTGGTGATCTCATTACCCAGAATGGTCCCGACCACTCTGTTGATATTGCAAATAGGCAGCGTAGCACTCACCTTCTCACCACGCTCAATGGCAGGTTTACAGAGATCTAACAGCGTTGTCACATCAAGAGATTTTTCAAGACCATGATCTTGAGGAATCTGACAATAGCGACCGATCCCCGCTTCAACATCAGGCTGTTCCAAAACCTTGGAGAGATCCACGCCCTTGGCCTTCCAGTGATCAACCGCTGATTGCACCTCTAACCAGTTCGTATGACCCACTAGCTCATCAAAAGTGCGCACACCCAGCTGAGCCATAATCTCGCGTACATCCTGGGCAATAAACTGCATAAAGTTCACTACATGGTCAGGGTCACCGATAAAGCTCTTACGTAGACGTGGGTCTTGAGTCGCAATGCCTGCCGGGCAGGTATTCTTCTGACAGACACGCATCATGATGCAGCCGAGAGATACCAGGGGTGCCGTAGAAAAGCCAAACTCTTCTGCACCGAGCAATGCAGCCATGACTACATCGCGTCCGGTTTTCATTTGACCATCGGTCTCGACAACAATGCGACTACGCAGGTTGTTAAGGACAAGGGTCTGATGGGTTTCTGCTAGACCCAGCTCCCAGGGCAACCCAGCGTGCTTAATTGAGGTTTGGGGTGAGGCGCCAGTGCCGCCGTCAAAGCCAGAAACCAACACCACATCGGCATGGGCTTTGGCTACGCCAGCTGCGATGGTGCCAACACCCACTTCAGACACCAGTTTGACATTGATGCGCGCACTGCGGTTCGCGTTCTTTAAATCGTGAATTAGCTCGGCTAAATCTTCAATGGAATAGATATCGTGGTGGGGTGGCGGTGAAATTAGACCCACACCTGGTGTCGAGTGACGAACTTTGGCAATCCACGGATAGACTTTACGACCTGGTAGCTGTCCGCCTTCTCCTGGTTTTGCGCCCTGGGCCATTTTGATTTGAATCTCTTTAGCCTGGGAGAGATATAAACTGGTAACGCCAAATCGACCAGACGCCACCTGCTTGATGGCACTGTTTTTAGAATCACCTCGTTCATTGGTCCAGGTAAATCGCTCGGGGTCTTCTCCACCTTCTCCTGTATTAGATTTACCCCCGATGCGGTTCATGGCAATCGCCAGAGACTCATGGGCCTCTTTAGAGATCGAACCGTAGCTCATAGCTCCCGTTTTAAAGCGACGAGTAATCGCTTCAATCGGTTCTACTTCATCAAGAGGGATGGGCTGACGGGTCTTGAAGTTCAGCAGCCCCCGCAGGGTAAAGTGCTGCTTACTCTGGTCGTTGACCAGGTGGGCGTAGCGCTTGTAGGTCTCATAGTCACCTGAGCGTACGGCCTGCTGCAGGGTATGTATAGTGTCTGGATTAAATAGGTGAGCTTCACCATCTTTGCGCCACTGATAATCACCACCAGCATCTAGAACCGGCATATCACCACGCTCAGTAAAGCCGTGGCCGTGACGCATAACGGTTTCTTGAGCAATGACGTCTAGGCCAATGCCTTCAATGCGAGAGGCGGTCCAGGTAAAGTATTTATCGATGACGCTATGGTTGAGGCCAATAGATTCAAAGATTTGGGCGCCTCGATAGCTCTGCAATGTAGAAATGCCGATCTTGGAGGCGATTTTGATAGTGCCCTTGGTCACTGCTTTGATGTAGTTTTTGCAGGCATTGTCAGGGGCAATATCTACCAAGATGCCATCAGCAATCATGCCTTCTAACGTTTCAAAGGCTAGGTAGGGGTTGATGGCGCTGCACCCGAAGCCAAGCAGAACAGCAAAGTGATGAACTTCGCGAGGTTCACCCGATTCGAGGATAATGCCGACACGGGTGCGGGTTCCATTGCGGATCAGATGGTGGTGCAGCCCAGACACAGCTAATAGCGCTGGAATCGGCGCGTGGTTTGCGTCAATGCCGCGATCGGACAGAATGATCAAATTGGTGCCGGTTGCGATCGCACCGTCCACCTGCTCAAAAATCTCCTCCATCGCGGCGGCTAACCCTTGCTCCCCGGTCTGAGGGTTAAACAGAATCGGTAGCGTCAATGACGAAAACCCAGGCTCATCAATAGCTTGAAGCTTAGCCAGCTCGTCATCACTAAGAATCGGAGTCTTGAGCTGAATCAATCGGCAGCTCTCAGGCTGAGGATCGAGCAAATTCCGTTCTGAGCCGATGGTCGTCACCGCCGATGTGACAATCGCCTCTCGAATTGAGTCGATCGGTGGGTTAGTCACCTGTGCAAACAGCTGCTGAAAATAGTCATACAGCAGCTTAGGTCTATCTGAAAGCACGGCCAGGGGCGTATCAGTGCCCATCGAGCCAATCGCTTCCACACCATTCTGTGCCATCGGTGTCAGCAACATCCGCAGCTCTTCAAAGGTGTAGCCAAAGGCCATCTGCCGCTGACGCAGCGTTCCATGGGTAACCTCAGCCCTGGGAGATTTAGCAGACAAATCCGAGAGCGTCAGCTGATGTTGAGTTAACCACTGACGATAAGGCTGGGCGTTGACAATCTCTGACTTGAGTTCTTCATCGCCGACAATTCGACCCGCCGCCATATCCACTAAAAACATCCGCCCTGGCTGCAGACGACCTTTTTGTAAGATCTGATCTGGTTCAACCGGCAGCACCCCCGCTTCCGAAGCCATAATGACCCGGTCATCTTTGGTGACGTAATAACGCGACGGCCTTAAACCATTGCGATCAAGCACCGCACCAATCATCGAGCCATCAGTAAATGCCACGGATGCCGGACCATCCCAAGGCTCCATCAAACAGGCATGGTACTCATAAAACGACTTACTGGCATCATCCATAGATTCATGCCCAGTCCAAGGCTCAGGCACCATCATCATCACCGCATGGGGCAGCGATCTCCCAGCCAGCACCAACAGCTCTAAGGCATTATCAAAAATTGTAGAATCGCTACCGTGAATATTAATGACCGGCTTTACTTTAGCCATGTCGTCACCAAACAGAGCCGATTCAAACATCGACTGCCGGGCAATCATCCAGTTAATGTTGCCGCGCAGGGTATTAATCTCACCGTAGAGAGCAATGTAGCGGTAGGGGTGAGCCAGCTACCAGCTGGTAAATGAGTTGGAACTCAAGAGAGAAAGCACCAGAGCTAGGGCGCTTTCAAAATCAGGATCGCTCAGGTCTGGGAAAAAGTCTCTCACCTGGGGTGGTGTCAACATTCCCTTATAAACCATTGTGCGACATGACAAACTGGCAGGGTACCAGTAAGTATCATGTCCAGACTTACCAATGACATTGTGTGCCAGCTTGCGAATAACGTAGAGCTTGCGTTCAAACGCCAAATCGTCTTCACAGTCCGCTGAACGCTCAATAAATACTTGCTGCATAAAGGGCTCACTTGCCTGAGCCATTGCCCCTAAAGTGCCATCATTTGTCGGCACATCACGCCATCCCAGCACCTTTTGCCCCATTTGAGCAGCCACTGATTCAAACCGACGGCGACTCTCGGCCCTAATCGTTAGATCTGGCGAGGTAAAGACTATACCGGCTCCATATTGACCCGATGCAGGCAATTCAAACCCTTCAGCCCTGGCTACTTTCTGCAAAAACCGATGGGGTAGCTGAACAAGAATCCCGGCACCGTCTCCCGTGTTTGCTTCGCTACCACAGGCCCCGCGATGTTCTAAATTACAAAGAATCTGTAGCCCTTGTTGCACAATAGAGTGGGATGCTAGCCCTTTCACTTGCACAACAAACCCGACTCCGCACGCATCGTGCTCAAATTGGGGATCGTACAGACCCTGCTTGGGAGGCAATTGATGACTAGTCATAGAAGTATTTTTGGCAACGCGCAAGTATTGACAAGAATTCTCAGGGGCGACTAGAAAAGTATGGCTTGCAGAAAATAGCAAAAAGATACAAGCCGTTTCATTACAATTGCCCAAGACAATTCAGAGACGAGTTTTAATTCTCTAACGAGAAAAGCGGTTTTAGGCAAATCCTTAATAAAACTGTCAAATTGTTGAGTGCGAAGTCATACCATATATTTCAAGCTGATGAGAGCGCCGATTGAGCGATAGGTGAGCCGCTCTGTAGGGTGTCATCGGCACAGTGCATACTACTCAGCAGAATCTTTAAGTTTTAATACAAAATGATCCAATTCGTGTTGTTTTCTTTGTTCTAACGACGTTCTCCTTGCGGGTTGAGAGCGTTGCAACAGAATAGTATCGTTGGCTACAGGGTCAACGATAGTTAACCAAAGGAGTCTCATGGACAAGCTTTCTCCCAAAACCATCTATGAGAACTTAAGCGAATTAGAAAAAGTTGATGTCATCACCAGTGCTCGCTACCGACAGCTGGCACAGGCTGTCCTAGCTGATCCCACCGTTAATGAAACCCTCCGCCAAAACATTGCAGAGCGCTTACAACAGGCTAATCACCTGTTGGCGATCAAAAATGTAGAAGGAGATGAGAGTTATTAGACGCAGAGAGTAAAGGATGCGTCTCAGTGTGCCGTCGGGTTAATCAGCCGAGCTATCTTGAGAAACATCCTCTTAAGGAGCCTCTTCGAGGGGCTCTGTGTCTAGCAATTCCTGTGTTTCTAGAGAATTCTCTGCCTCAAGGGAATCCTCGACAGGTTCACTGGCCGCTAGCCCCAACAATGCATCTAGCTGAAACTGTTGTGCACTGCTAGAAGTGCTGAAGCTGAGGCTGCGCAATGTACCCAAGTAACTGCGCACATCGGCCGCCCAGGGATCGGTCGATTGATTAAACCCAAACAGATTGTAGAAAAACGATAGGGTGGAGCTGGCATTGACATACATATAGCCATTGTTAGGGTCTGGAAAGCTATCTGTGGCATTTCGAAACGTGCTGTGCTCGTCAAGCGGGTTAAACCCTGCGGGGACTACCAGACGCTCCATAGCACCGTTGCCGCTCGTAAATGCCAGCGTATCTTCGGTAACCCAGCTGTGAGCCAGTACGCTATCCATTTGACCATCGCCGTTAATGTCGTACTTCCAGCTAATGACTGAGTGATCGGCGATCTCACCCGACGAGGCCACCCCATTGCCCACCAAACCATCTAAGGCATCCAGGGCCGTCTCAGCTGCCTGACGATTACTCGTTTCTAGCAACACCCCTGCCTCTAGCCCAAAGCCAGGAAGAAATGAATTTAATAGTCCTGAGCGGCTAGGGAATAGGAAAATGCTGTATTCCCCGTCCATCCAGCTCAAGATCTCGGTATCTAAATCTAACCCCGTTGCCAGCGCCACAATCGAGCGCGCCGTCTCAATTAGCCCGCCGGTTACCTCATTTAGGGAAAATGCCGACGACACATCATCCCAAAAACCGCTGATATCGTAGCCACTGCCCATAAAGTAGGTGGCCGCTGGCATCAGACTTAAAATAGAGTGATCGGCGTTGGGCGACGGGGGCAAATCTGGCAGGGCACCCTCTGTGTATAGATGGGCTTCGAGGCGCATACCCTGGGTTGCTGGATAGATTAGAGCATCAAACGTGACATTGCTAAATAGGTTTGACATCGCCGCCCGCTCACTCAAACTCGGTTGAGGAATGGGGGGCAAACCAAAGTCTTGAAACGGATTACTAAATTCAAAGCTCAGCAGCTGACCCACATTGCCATACACCGTAGCCAGGCTATTTTGAGCCTGAGAATGGCTTTGGGTTTTAGCAAAATTGGGGTTGCTGGTCAGAACCGGACCTCCCTGGGTCTGGTATTCGATCCACTGCCGCAAACTATCAATATTGTCAGCTGCAACGATGTAGTTACCCAGGTGCGCAACCGCATAGCCAGGAATGGTAAACCCATCAGCTGAGTAGGTACCGTCAGGAATATAGATATAGGGTAGTTCGGGATCAGGGCGATAGGAGCGTAAGGGGGTACCAGGAGCAGGTTGAACGGGTTCTGCTTCTGGAAACGCCTCTAGTTCCCCATCTTCTGGAAATTCATCCCAGGATTCATCCCCCCAAGAGTCTTCATAGGGGATAAACTCAGGGGGCCATAGCCAAATGGGATAGGTTCTGTAGGAATGCTGCTCGGGTAAGGCAGCACGAATCTCTGCCAGGGTGGGGATGAAGTCGACAAAGGCGGCGGCGTCATCAATTGGCAAAATGGTAACCAGTCGCTCTACTGGAGCAATGGTGCGCACACTGGGTACGGGTAAAAGCGCGATCGCAACTCTATCCCCAATCCAGGGCTGTACATCCGCCGCATAGTCTATCCCCAAAGGCAACAGAGGCAGGGCCTGGGGGCTGGGGTCCACCCCAAACGTTTCGCTCAGCTGAGAAAATAGTTCATACTGCTTGAGCGCCAACCAAGCATCCTCACGGGTATTCACAATAATGGCTGCCGGCGTATTCGCGGGCAGAATGTTTGTGATGGCTGGTGGAGGGTCCGCAGATGTGGGCAAGAGGTCTTCGAGGGATTCCTTTAGCCCAGTTACATCAATGTCTGACTCAATAGAAAACTCGTCAAACGGTTCCTCAATCGCCGGCTCTGTTGGCGGCATTTCTTCAACGGGTTCTGGGGCAGATTCCTCAGTTTGATTTGAGTTTTCTGACGACGGCTCCTGGGCAGCCAGTGGTGTTGCAAATAGCACAAGTGCGAGTACGGCAGTACCCCATCGATTAATCACCCAAAAAACTCCTGAAAATTAATAACTTAAAATAGGCAAATTCAACCCTAGATATTGTCTGGCATATAGCCAGCGGTAGGTTTTTTATTTACTGGACGATCGTAAATTCATATACAGCGAAAGTCATCACCATTACGGCTTAGCTGTTCGGTCACAGGTTCGGATTGCCATCCCTGTCTTGTTTTTACTTTTCTCAGTACTATAAGCGTAATGGCGAAATCAAAGGGTTGAGATAGTATGAATCAGTTTAAAACTCTTGCATTGCTTAGCGTTCTCAGCGCTCTGCTCATCAGCATCAGCTACTACACAATTGGTGGTACAGGTGGTGTTTTCATTGGCATCATGATTGCCGCACTGACTAACCTGGGGTCGTGGTTTTACTCCGATAAAATCGCACTGGCTGCCCACAAGGCTCAGCCCGCCAGCCGCGAAGAAGCACCCCAGCTGTACACCGTGGTAGAAAAGCTAGCCAAGAAAGCTGATATCCCGATGCCTGGTGTGTACATCTTGCCTACCCAATCGGCCAACGCCTTTGCCACTGGTCGTGATCCTGAGCACGCAGCCGTTGCAGTCACACAAGGCATTATGGAAATGCTGCCTGCCGATGAGCTAGAAGGGGTGATTGCCCACGAGCTTAGCCACATCATGAACCGTGACACCCTGACTCAGGCGGTAGCGGCCACAATTGCGGGTGCGATCGCATTTCTAGCCCAAATACTGCAATACTCCATGTGGTTTGGTGGCATGGGCGGCTCCCGCGATGATAACGGTCCTAACCCCATTGCCCTAATCGCCACATTGGTTCTGGCTCCCATGGCCGCAACCGTCATTCAGCTAGGTATTAGCCGCACCCGTGAGTTTGCCGCTGATGCTGGCGCGGCTCAACTAACCGGCAATCCTCGTGCCCTTGCCAGTGCGCTCAAGCGTCTTGAAGACAGTGCTAAAAAGATGCCCATGACTGGCAACCCAGCCTATGAGCCTTTAATGATTATGCACGCTGTGCCCAAGCAAATGTTTAGTGGATTGTTCTCTACACACCCTGCAACTGACAAGCGTGTGGAGCGGCTACTGGAGCTGGAGAAAGAGGTCGTAGCTGCCTAACGGACACTCTCTTTTCAAGCAAGAAGAAGATAATTATCGATAGTCTTGCTTAGCCACCTCTGGTTTGCCAGGGGTGGTTTTCTATCAGTCCTTTCAAAGGTTCACAGCTTACCAAGTCTTACCATTAAGAGAACGCTTCTTTGCCCCAGAACGCTGCTGTATTGTCCGCCTACATAACCCTGGTATCATAGGGCACCTACCCAGAAGGACTTTACCTGTGACGACACCAGAGAAGACTGACAAGTCGCCCAAACCGCTAAGGTTTTTATGGTTAACGTTCGACTTTGCCAGCTGTCTACCCACGCCTGTCGACAACATTACACCAAAGCTTTTCTTGACTCTCATGGCTCATCCAGCCATCAATCAGATTAAACGCTTTACGGCACAGACAGAGACTCTTGGACCCGATGATATTGCGCAATGGGAACCTGGCATATTTACCGTGCAAGCCTATCGGTCTAGCCTGGTTGATGTGTTAACCCAGATAGCCTCTAGCCTGGCTCCCTATTTAGCCCCTGATCAGCCACCCACCATTACGATATATACCCAGCTGGACGGACGTCATCATCCGATCGAGACCAGTCTTAACCTCAATGAGATTAGACAAACGGCTGCTGATATCGAAGCAATGGTCAATAATCACAAACAACTCTAGACCACTGGTCAATAACCATGGCCTAGAGCTATACAAACCCCTAATTATTCACTACGCTGGCATCAGCTGCAGGACAAGGGCACGCCTATCAAAAGACTGAATTTTGCCAGCTTCTTTAAGATCCTTAACAATCCGCTCTAGCAGCTCCAAAGCTCGGTCGCGATGCTGGTGCTCGCGTCCTCGCAAACGCACTCGGAACTTAACAGAATCTCCCTTACCCAACCACTGCACAGCCTGGTTGATACGTAGTTGATAGTCAGACTCACCAACATTTGGGCGAAACTTCACCTCTTTTACCGTGGTGCGTGCGCTCTGCTTTTGCCGCTTCTTCTGCTGATACTGAAACTTACCGTAGTCCAGTATCTTTGCCACAGGCGCCTGCTTACTTTCAGAAACTAGAACCAAATCTAGCTCTACTTCCTCAGCTAGCTTGAGCGCATCACTTGTGTCCGTCAAACCACGATTATTGTTTTCGTGGTCGATTAGCAACACTTTTGGAGCCTTGATCTGACGGTTGATCCGATGTTTCTGTACGATGAGTCTTTCCCTCTTTACTTAGATCTCGACAGGACTTTTTGGACAGTGCTATTGCTGAAATAGTGAGAGGCTATTTGGCATACCCAGCAAGGGTTTCCATAGCCTGTGTAGACTCCAACAACCAAACGAATTTTCTAATCGTAGCTTACCGTTTCCATAATGCAACGGATTCAAAGCAATGATTGTAATTCTGTAATGAATAATCAATGTAGCTTATGGATTTGTCCACAAGCACACCTGATATGAGTCCAAGTTTATTCGCTATCGTCAGAAACGTGTAGCTGGTCAATAAAGCTTATCGCTTCCGCTTCAGCCGCCGCCGCTTTGGCCCATGATTGTATAGATGGCAACGCTTTCACTGCTTTTACAAAAGGTTGAGCGGTCGGTGTTAGCTGAATTTGATAAGTAACAAATCTGAGCGCCACAGGGGCATAAACCACATCAGCCAAGGAAAAGTCACCAAACAGCCAGGGGCCACCATAGGTATCGTAGGATTGACTCCACATCTGCTCAACACGGTTAATTTCCTGCTGAGTGGCAGCCTTTAGGATGGCGCGGTCAACTGGAATGCGCGCTCTGATATTTTGCGGCAGCTGCTCTCGAATACCGAAAAGCCCGCTGTGCATTTCGGCTGCGATTGAGCGAGCGGTTGCCTGGGCCTTTTGATCTTGAGGCCAACCGACAGCATCAGGGTAGTGCGATCGCACATAACCGTAGATAGCGCTGCTATCCCAAACCGTGATGTCTCCATCTATCAGTACCGGCACCCGCTTGGCCGGACTGTACTGGCTAATCTGCTGCCAGGCATCTGTAAACAGCGGCAAACGTACTACTTCAAACGTCAACCCGCTTTCAGTCAAAAACAGCCAGGCCCGCAGAGACCATGAAGAGTAGTTTTTATTACCAATAATTAACCGCAAGCCCATAATAAATACCTAAAGTAGAAAGTGCTACCATCCGTAAGCAGCTTTTCTAAGGTTAACGATGGCGCTTCAAGTTTATGGCATCCCCAATTGCGGCACCTGCAAAAAGGCGTTGGCATGGCTCGCGGCCAACGGTGTGGACTATGAATTTATCAACACCAAAGAACAGCCTCCCGAACGTGAACAAATCACTGACTGGGTGGCTACATTAACTGCAAGACCCATGCGTAATACATCTGGGATGGCGTATCGCGCCCTAGGTGAAGAAAAGAAAACCTGGAGCGATGAGCAGTGGATAGAGGCATTTGAGAAAGATGCCATGCTCTTAAAACGCCCTCTCTTTGTAAAAGAAGGTAAAGCTGTTCTAGTAGGCTTTCGTGCGAGCGAAGCCGAACTACAGGAAAAACTAGTCTAACCGGAGCATCCCATGGGAGAAGCCAAACGCAGACAAGAACAAGATCCCAACTATGGGAAAGTGGCTCAAAAACGCCCCCGCAGTAACCGGTTCAAGTTTGATCCCAAACGTATTACTGCAACAGAGATGCTAATTTGGGCCGCCATTTTCGGCAGCACAGCCGCCGTATTTTTGGGTACGTATTTTTGGCAGTAGTACCCAGAAGCACCGCATTGCTGTTATGCACGCGGCACTTACTAGTCGTTAAATTTGTTGAACAGGCGCTAACGCTGTCTTGGTCTTTCCTCCCGAGGCCGTGCCTTGTTCACGCGAATCTCACGCCCAAGCCACTCAGCTCCATCAAGAGCCTCAATAGCCGCATCTTCTTCAGAATCTGCAGACATTTCTACAAATGCAAATCCGCGGGGGCGATTAGTTTCGCGATCCATAGGAAGAGTCACGCGCTTAACGGTACCGTAATCTGCGAATACCTCTTGAATGTCTTCCTGGGAAACGCTGTAGGCGATATTTCCTACATAAATGGACATGAACTTTCTCCAAACAATTGAAATTCTGACGAGAGTAATACTTAGACAGCTGGCACCCAGATAGTTCTAGACATACTGCCTAGCAGAGATTGACTGCTCATCAAGGGCCACCTTAGCATAGAAATTCAGGCCAGAATCGTTGTCTGGACGACTTGTGAGGAAGGCTTGATAAAAAACTTTTATGTCTGGATTCAGCGGTCGTCACGGAAGTAATTTCGGACCCTATAGCGCCCAGGCCATGATGCCTAATTGATAGACACTTAAGTTAAAATAACGCCCAAATCGCCACAAGGGTTATCCTGCTTGAGATCAAGCATCATAATTGCTTGATTTAGCTCGTTGTCGCTCCAATGGGGATGAGAAGTCTGCAATGTGCGACGGCTAAGCTTTTTAAGGGGCTTTTGCAACCATGCGTCTTGAATATTGTTGGTGTTTAGGGCTTTGTTCATTATGATGAACAACCTTCCAAAGAGGCCGTGTATATCGTAACGACTAATTCAAACGATATTGGTTAGCTACAGCACGGTTTACTAAAACTTTTTAAGCCAATCTTTACTTATATAGTCACGACCTTCTCAAATTGTTACCCAAAGCTAGTTAGTAGGAAATGTGTAGTATTTGTCATGGATGATTCCGCTAACCCGAGACAACAACAAGGTCATATGATGATTCCGACCTAACTTAATGATCGGCTGATACGTAAATAAATATGATCGACATCGATTTTATTCAAGCAGGCGACAGCTGGCAAAACTGGCTGTTTACCATCACTTATCTGAGCTTTTTGCTGTTTGTGGTGTGGCGGGTAATTGTGTCATCATCCAAACCATCCGAATAGCCAGGATGTATCGAGCATGGTGGAGTATTCGACGAAAATGGCTGAAGTGCCAGCACGAGTTGCTTGGCTACAGCAGGCGACATGTTTCAAAGTGTTACCTGAGGAGGTCTTGGTTGCGATCGCAACCCAACTCACGCCACATTCCCTTCAAGCCAACCGTCGGCTAGTTTTAGAAGACACTCATCCTGACGCCCTATACATTCTTAAAACGGGTCATCTAGAGCGCTACCGCACCCAGCGCACCACCATGGCCCAAACTATCGATTTGCTCCCCGGTGTGATCTTACATCTGCGTGAAATCCTGCTAGACCAGCCTACCGATTACACCGTCATCACCCTTGAAGATTGCGAACTGTGGCAGCTGTCTGCAGAGCAGTTAACCCAAATTGCCGCCGCTCACCCCAGCCTGAGTCAACAACTTTCTGAAGTTCTAGCCGAAGAAGTTGAACAGCTCTCTGCCCAGCTGCTTTATGAAAAAGAACGACAGCAAGAACTGCGGCCCTATCTAGTGCCTAAAGTAAGTCGTGGGGTGGTAGGTGCTAGCCGATATGCCCAACGTCTACGGCAGGCCATCCGTAAAGCAGCCAGTGTCACACCCGACGACAGTGGACGACGTGACCCAGTGCTCATTTTTGGTGAACCTGGACTCGAAAAAGACAATCTCGCTGCTCTTATTCATTTTGGCTCTCACTCTAAAAAAGAGCCCATGATCAAAGTAAACTGTGAAACCTTACGGGCTCTGGACTTATTTGGTCGCGGAGAAAGCCGCCCAGGGCTACTCGACTGGCTAGGCAAGGGCACCTTGCTGCTCAACAATATTCAAGATCTTGATCGAGATCTGCGTCCTGCTATTCTCAGACTGATCAAAACTGGGCAGTACCAACCCACAGCTCAGTCAGGTAATGCCCCGCCAGACGTCAAAGAGAGTTCAGCCTGGATCATGATGATCTCAGAAAAAAGTCTGACTCCCTTTGCCAATCTAGCCCCCCAAAAAATCAAAGCACCGCCGCTGCGCGTACGCAAAACCGATATAGAAGCTCAGATCAATTACTACATTCAGCTCTACTGTCGTGAACGCGGCATACGCAAACCGAAGCTCACACCAGAGGCGTTGCGTCGTCTACAAAGCTATGACTTCCCCAGTAACCTGCGAGAACTAGACAGTCTTGTACAGCGTGCACTTGACCAGTCAGACGGTAAACGTCGCCTAAATGAAGAAGTCTTCTGGTCATCAAATGAGCAAAACAATCGATTTCGCCTCAACCTGCTCAACACCTATCCAAAATTGCGCCAGTTTTTACGCAGCCCATGGTGGCCAGACCGCATCAACTTTGGCTTTACCAGCTGGTTCTATGTATTGGTTGTTGCTTTGTTGTTTTTAGGCCCCCAGACCCGTGATTCTAATGTTGCACTAAATTTCTTTTGGGCCTGGTGGTGGCCGCTCATCTTGTTACTGTTTCCATTTGTAGGTCGGCTGTGGTGTGCCGTTTGCCCATTTATGATCTACGGCGAGATTACCCAAAAACTGTCTCTGTGGTTATGGCCAAGACAGCTAGGGGCCTGGCCAAGACAGTGGGCTGAGCGCTGGGGCGGTTGGATTTTATATGCAGGGTTTGCGCTTATTCTGATTTGGGAAGAGCTGTGGAGTTTAGAGAATACGGCCTATCTCTCAGCCTGGCTTCTGTTGATTATCACAGCCGGGGCGATGATCTGCTCTGCACTCTTTGAACGTCGGTTTTGGTGTCGCTATCTGTGCCCCATTGGCGGCATGAATGGACTGTTTTCAAAACTTTCCATGACTGAACTACGAGGTCAAACTGGTATTTGTTCCGCAACCTGTAGCACCTATCAATGCTACAAAGGTGGCCCTGCTAAAGGCGAAGGACAAGAAACAGAGGGGTGTCCGATCTATTCTCACCCAGCTCAGCTGGTGGACAATCGTAACTGTGTACTGTGTATGACCTGTCTCAAGGCGTGCCCTCATCGGTCAGTGGAGTTTAATCTGCGACCACCTGGGATTGAGCTATGGACCACCCATACCCCCGTTGACCATGAAGTAGCGCTGCTGCTGTTGCTATGGGGTGCGGTGTTTGTACATCGGCTGCCAGAGATAGCTACACTGCTGGGTGTTTCAGAGATGGTTGACGGGTTTGGCGGGCATGCGATCGCAACCCTGATTCTACTCTTTCTGCCGTGGCCCTTTGTTTGGGTTGCCCACAAACTGACTCAGCTAATTAAACCTCGGCTTAAAGCACGACCATTTGCGCAAATCGCCTACGGATGGTTACCCATAGTACTCTTTAGCAGTCTTGCCCACTATCTATCATTAGCCCTTACTGAAGCAGGTCGCATCATCCCTGTTTCTTTAGCAAGCTTTGGCCTAGCGAGTACTGGGCCAGTATTGGTAGCCCATCCTGCCGTTATCGCCTTTTTACAAGGGGTTAGCCTGATAGTTGGGGCTTTGCTTAGCCTCTTACTAACCCAGCGCATCGCTCAGCAGCCATGGATAAAATTAGCACCTATACACGGGCTGACATTAGGGGTGACAGCGGTCCTGTATCGTCTAATTGTATAAGCAAGCCGATAGCGGGCAAGCTTGTACCGATACATAGCTCCTATATTTTATGAATTTGATCACTAAAATTCTGTCATTTACCCCGTCAAATCTAGTTAGACGCTTTATTTTAATCAGCTTTCTACCGCTTTCAGCCATGGTACTTGCTGTTGATTCTCAGCAGCTTGTTGTCGCTCAAAAGATTGACGGACAACCTTTTGCCAATCTTTTTATCATCAGTTATTTTCTACTGTTGTTGTTTGGTCTACGGCCAAACCAGCGGCTAATGGCCCTTATTTTTGTCCCTTTTGCCGCCATCGGCGAAGGTATCTTTAGTCTTTTGTTTGGGCTCTATATTTATCGTCTAGAGATGGTGCCGCTGTATGTTCCCTTTGGGCACGGTGTGTTATTTAGCATGGGGTTATTAGTGGCCGAACTCCAGATCATTCGACAGCACAAAGAACGCATCAAGCCAGTATTAATTTCAGTTTTTTGTCTTCTCTTTAGCGGTGCAATTTTGCTATTACACGATTCCCTCAGCGCTATTTTTGGTCTGGTCTTTTTGTGGGTGCTCCGTCGCAAAGGCTATCAAACCCTATATTTTATTATGGGCTTACTGGTTCTCTATGTTGAGCTAGTCGGCACCCATTGGGGTTGCTGGGCTTGGGCACCCCATCCATTTAGTCAGTCCTGGCTCCATGCAACAAACCCACCCGTTGGGGCTTTTGCCTGCTATGTGTTAGCCGATTTAGGCGTCATGAAAATTGCCCGTCGCTGCCAACCTTTGCTGGAAAGAGCCACAGGTAATAGTGTGACGGCCTTGCCCACCGCCTGAGCTACCATATAAAGCAAAACGTCTGTCAGTTGACTTATGGCATTTCCCACTCCCCTGCTAGATGCTCGATTAGCCAGAGAGAAAGAACAAAATGAAGCTGACCGACAACGGATATTGGCATCAGCATTAGAGTGGTTGCGTGCGAACGGACAAGCCTATGGCATCAACCACGGGTACATATTTGGCTCAGTGGCTGAACCAGGACGCTTCACGCAGATATCAGATGTTGACATCGCCGTAGACACGTGGGAAACAGGAAATATTTGCGGTTTGATGGGCTATCTATCTTTGCATCTAAATCGCGATGTGGATGTAATCCCTTTAGACCAGTGTCATTTTGCCGATAAAATTCGCCACCAGGGAATGCTATGGAGCGTGAACGACTCGCCGGACTCACCGCAGAAATCAACGGACAGTGGCGATTGATTGCAAGAGTCAGCCATCGGCTGCAGGAAAGAGTCAACAAAACATTGGACACACCAGAGCAATTCGACAGCGTTGCTTATCAAATTCACAACCTATATTGCTCAATTGAAGATTTACTCAAGCTGATTGCGAGTGCTTTTGAGAATCAGGTCGGTACTGGTAGTGAATGGCATCGAGTTCTACTACTCAGGCTAAGTCAGCCAGTAGATGGCATCCGACCAGCTTTCTTATCCGAAGAATCTTTTGATCTATTAAACCAACTCAGAAGCTTTAGACACATGTTTCGCCATGCTTACGGCACTGACATTAAGTTAAGACAGCTAGAACCCAATATAGATATGGCGTTACAAGTTTCAAGGCTCATTTCAGAAGATATTAAACAATTTTTAGAGGACTTGAACACTTCTGCAAACTAGAGATTAAGCGCTATTGTTCTTCAGGTTGTTTAGATAAACGACCATCTTCCATGTAGATAATGCGGTCGGCGATATCTAAAATGCGGTTGTCGTGGGTAACCAGTAAAATTGTGCAGCCCTGCTCCTTGGCTAGTTTGTACATAATATCGACCACATCTCGACCGGATTTTTTATCTAAGGCAGCAGTGGGTTCATCGGCCAGCACAATTTTAGGATGGCTCACCAAAGCGCGGGCGATCGCAACTCTCTGCTTCTGTCCTCCAGAGAGATCCGCTGGGTAGTAGTCAACCCGATCTTCTAGACCCACCTGCTTTAGCATGTCTGCCGCACGACGGTGGCGTGCGTCTTTAGTAAACGTCCCTTGGACTTCCAGCCCCATTTGCACATTTTCTAAGGCGGTAAGACTACCGTGCAAGTTGTGGGCCTGAAAAATATAGCCATTATTACGGCGCGCTTTGACAAGGGCCTGCTCGTTAGCGTCGCATAGCTCGTGGCCAACAACATTTAGGCTGCCGGTCTGGGCTGAGCGCAAACCGCCAATGAGCGTCAGCAGAGTCGTCTTACCAGAGCCAGAGGGACCGGTCATAATCACAATCTCCCCGGCTGCAATTTCTAAATTGATGTCAAACAGGGCTTGTTTACGCAACTGACCAGACCCAAAAAAGTGATCCAGCTTGTGAACAGAAATCGCTGTTTTGGCAGATATACTCTTTGCAGTCATAGTCTTGAGTTAAAAAATATCAGCAGGGGCAGCGGCTTGGAGACGACGAGTTGCGATCGCACCCGATGCATTACACATCAGCAGCGGCAAGAAAAACACCACAAACGTGCGGCTAATAGGCATAGCATTGGGTAGCG
>ERZ1740070.113-NODE-113-length-56061-cov-6.575367_pt1 | contig 56061 bp, 48 predicted proteins | sample MGYA00581734_ERZ1740070 | MGnify/ENA primary metagenome ERZ1740070 (study PRJEB43018, sample SAMN04849744) | marine metagenome | isolation source: floating plastic debris | place: Pacific Ocean | collected 2008-09-01 | study: EMG produced TPA metagenomics assembly... | reverse complement strand
ATGCAGATTCGTTAAACCACCCCCTGTATACCGATCCCTTTTTCTGGGCAGGTTTTACACTGACAAGTTAAGGGCTTAAAACCATGACGCATTTGAGCAAACCATGACAGTCTCAAACCAAGACATCAACTGGGAAGCACTGCTCTACGCCTTAGCCGCCCAAACGGAACCGCTGCCTGACTCACTTCATCAGGCACATCAAACAGCTGTGCAAGCGTCCCCAGAAAATAAGCCCCAAGCGATTCATGCTCTGCGTCAGCACATTAAGCAATACCCTGACTTCGAGGCAGCCTACAGCGACGGCCTCAAACAAGCCACCCGTAACTACAAATCCCAACACCGCACGAAGGGCATGGCTGCCGCATTACCTGCGGGTACCACATTGGAACTGCTGCTGGGGGATATTGTGCAAACCCCTAACCCGGTTAACGCCGCAAAGCGCTACTTACAAACAGAACAGCGACGTGCAACGGTGCAAAAATCTGAGAATGCCTGGGCTAAAACTGACCGTCTCATGGTTATGACGGCTGGCGGTGTGGCCTTAGGTACGGCAATAGCCAGGTTACCTGGTGCGATTATCGGCGGCTTAGTAGCCATCTGCTGCTGGTACTACGTCAGCATTGTGAAGGCAAAGTCAGCCCCTAGAAATCTGTAGATGACAGATCAGCAGTTTCTCTACATCTGGCTAGGAGCCATGGCTGTGCTTTCCGCTGCCGTGTTTCTATCCAGAACCTATCGTGGCCGTCGAGCACCCGTTTTTTCAGACTTCCTGGTAGTTGGGTTTACCCTTGCAGGCATTATCACCTTGATACGCGGACTGCTAAAAGTGGTTGTTACCAACCCTGAAATCCAGGACGCACTGGAATGGGACGGCACCATCGCATTCTGCTTGGGTTCGTTTTTTGGTCTTTATTTTTCGATCAAGGAAATCATCAAGCTGTTCTAAAGCAAATATAGTGGTCTGGATTTTCCCTATCCTTCACAACCCCACCAACAATTGCCCCAAACTTTAGCAACAGCTTGACATAGCGAATAACCAACATTATCTTCACATGAAGGTTACTAACTAGTAACTTTTCGCACAAGGCTCAATACTGGTTAGATATTCTCACCACTATCCACAATTAAACTCTCTAACGAAACCTGTAAATCTTTTGTCAAAGTCGCCACAGCTCTACGTCGACTTTTTTTATAATCACCCCAGCGATCGCTAACACAAATCGGCTCCCCTACCGTCAGCAATGCCTTTCGTTTGCCTAAAGAGGGTCGCGGAAACGGATTCTCTCCTTGAATCCGTGCCACCATATCTGCCAGTAACAGGACCGTTTCAGCAAATCTATCTGCAGTAGGTTTCTCTAAGACATAACGACCTGTCACAGCAACAAAGCTCTCAACTAACCGCATATGCCACATGCGCAAATCAGCTTCTTCTGCAATTCTATCCGCGAGTCCACGTTCAACCGGTGATATCGCTGTTTTATCTCGTAGATCCTCACGAAAAATTCGCTCCCAACCAGCCTGTTCCAAACGACGACAGCGATCAATAACAGAGCCTTTTGGGGTGAGAGAAAAATACTTCTCTGCCACAGCCAGCGATCCATTGAGCAAATGCTGGAGCCTCTTAGCAAGCTGACTGTTTACATCTTCTAAAGTTTCATCAGGCTGGGGTGGGCCCACCTCGTAAATTTTCTGGTAATAGCTCTCCATCAGCCCAAGCAAGTGCTCTGCCAATCGATAGAGCCGTCCGTAGAGATTTGCAATTTGAGGTGTGGGTAATTCTACAGAAGGAACAATCTGATCGTAAGAACCCGATAATCCGCTACGGTTTTCCAACTGGCTGAGCAGCTGATCGATGGCATCCCAAGGCGGATTGACATATCGATATTGAATCCCAATCGGCACGATGTAGACAGGCTCATCGCGTTCCGCCTTAGCTAAATCTTCCACACACCAAAAGGCCAACTGGGGTACACCTGGTTCCAATGGGCTAACAATTTCATTGTGGCCGTTGTTGCCACCCTCTGGTGCTGCGGCCAAAGGAAACTGACCCTTGGCTAAAAGTTGCCGTGCTGATTTGAGCGCCACCAAATCTAGCTTGCCTCGCTGGATTGAGATACCTCCAAGTCGAGAACAGAGCCAGCTCACCCAACGCCCTGCCCAAAGAGGAATTCCTCGGTCATAGATAAAATAGCTATGGGCAGGTTTTAGAGCGATACCTAGCTTTTTGGCAGCCTGGGGAACGGCCCGCCATAATAAGTGCGCCATGCCATAGGCATCTTCAGGCGCAGGATGGCGAAAGGCGAGCACTAGACGATTCTGACCTGCCTGAAAATCTTTATAAAGACTCGCTAGTCTTTCCGTATCTCTGACGTTGATAGCTATCACATCGGTTTGCCAACGAACCCAGCCCGGCAAAGCCCACTTCACAAGGTGTCTTACCCAAGGATGAAATCGTTCAGGAATAAAATCTAGTGGAGGTTGAGCGCGAATAATAGTGTTTGTCATTGCTAATTCTTTTACAGCCTGATTTTTCGGCTACCTAACGATTGCTTAATAATTACAGCTAGCGACAATAGCACCATGGGGATGGTAGCCAGATGTGATAGTTTCTGCATTGTCTAACTTAAAGACGCTGAAACCCCTGTAGGTCCAGCTTTACGGATTCAGGACAGCAGTTGCCAATCTTGGAAGATTTTAATATTTACTGGCAGCCTTTAAAGCTTCTATAAAACGGTATCCGCCAAATGACGGATCTTGAACGGACAAGCTTTAATAAATAAAGATATAAAGACGGCACTACCTTTGATAGATTCACATCTTATATACAAAGTTGCTGAGCACTTTTAGGGAAAGCACTGTTTTTGGAGTGCTTTTTGTTTTTTGTTCCTGTTGTTAGTCACTGCCTCGAGAGGTTTTTACTTTACGCAATAGGGACATTGCTACTAGTGAACAGCAATTTTTCATTAGCCGACTTTAAATCCTGACCTTTTCTACCTCAATAAAGACTTTTCAAGTGATTGAGAAGTTTATTTGTGAATCTACTGAATTAGGGTGACAATCGACCTCACTTATGGCCTATTGCTGTTAAGTTGTTTAGTCATTGTCCATGTCCACGCTTAGAGCTTCCCGTAACTGCAACCAAGCAGTGACTTGTATTGATGCTTCTAGTATTGATGCTCTATCACTATCTTGGGATGCGTTAGTTAATAACGTTAATAACGATTTTGATACCGCTAATACAATCATTAATTCCCTTTTGACAGTTAAAGATCGCTGTCAAATTACGCCCTTTTATATCCAGGCTGTCATTGCAAATTCTTCTGTATTTTTAGTTTCTAATACGGGCAGTTCTGAAGCGTTGAATCTTACTGATGCTGGTGCATGTTGGTTGTTGGGTAAGTCCATGACCTGTGCCCTGCCAGTAGAAAATTCATCTGTTGATCCTTGTCATGCAGTAATTCGTCACACACCTGAGGCAGGTTTTTTTATTGCTGATGTAGGCAGTCAGTCAGGAACCTATCTAAATCGTCGTCGCCTTGTTCCTCAAACGCGCAAGTCGCTTAGAGATGGGGACATGCTTGAACTAGGCGAGCTAATTGTTGAATTCTTTGTGGACAACTTTGATCGTGTTGATGATCTACTAAATAACCATGAGATCACCTACACCGGATATGACATTACCCATACGGGTATGGAAACGTATCCAGGCAATTAGTTGTAGTCAAATAATTTGAAGCTATATCGTTGACCTATAGGCGTTGATATTGCCCACCTGGTAGCTGGACGATAGCACCGGCGAGCTCTAATTGTAATAAGCCACCCAGCAAGGCACTTGTGTCTAACTGGGTGGCTTTTATCAAATTATCTAGATTAATAGGTGTGTCTGGAATCGTTTTTAAAATAGCCTGCAATGCCCCATCTAGTTCATTAACAGGTTTGGTATCAAGAGCGATTTTGGATGTGGGTTTGGCAGTGCTTGGTTGACTGGTTTTACTATCAGCAGTGTCATTAGTGATCTTGTCAGCCATAGTTTGGTTGACTTTATTTGGGTTACTTTTTGGGTTGAGTATGTTGGTGTTGAGCAGTTCTGTGACTAACTGGTCTTCGCCCATCACAATGGCTGCTCCGGTATTAATCAGCACTAGACAGCCACGACAGGTGGGGTTGTCTAATCCATCTGGTAAAGCATAGACGTGACGACCGTAGTCATTGGCTAAATAGGCTGTGATTAATGCGCCTGAACGTTCTGGAGCTTCGGTGACGAGGGTGGCGTGGCTAAGACCAGCGATAATGCGATTTCGTTTTGGAAAGTTGCCTCGTTCGGGCTGGGTGCCGTCTGCATATTCGCTCAAGATCAGTCCTGTCTCTAAAATGCGTTGATAGAGCTGTTTGTTACTTTTTGGGTATATGACATCCACCCCTGTGCCCAGAACGGCAATGGTTTGGCCTGTGGCATCAAGACAGCTTTGATGAGCATAGGTATCAATACCAGTAGCCATACCAGAAACAATGGTCATGTGTCGCTGGCTCAGACAACGGCTAAGCCGTTGAGTCCAGCGCCGTCCATAGGGGCTCGGGTGTCGAGTACCGACGATGCCTACAGTTAGAGCTGGAAACTGGTTAGGCCGCAAGGACCCACGATAATAAAGAACCGGTGGCGGATCTGGAATTTCCCAGAGCAGGCTAGGGTAGTCTGGGTCGGCAGGCGTCCAAAAGTTAGGATATTTAGCTTCATGCTTTTCTAAGAGCTGTGTGGGGTTTAGGCGCGATCGCATCTCGCCAATCTGATCTGCCGTCACCAAGCCAATACCATCGACAGTTAGCAGATCAGCTGGGGTAGCCTGCCATGCCTGCTGCAGCGAGCCAAACCGCTCATGTAGCCGTTTGATCAACACGGGACCCACATCCTTAATCTGTGACCAAGCCAGCCAATACGCTCGTTCCAATCTAGATTCCATATGGTTTCAACGGTTCTAGATTGCCCTAAAATTGTACAGCGTTGGCGCTCTACGGAGCGCCTCCGCTGTACTATTTCTAAAGTTATGCGTGAAGTTACGCGTTTGCCTGTCGCTGCTGTTTGAGATAGTCAAACACACTTTTATCGCCAATATCGGGTGGAATAGGCTGCACTAGCTTACGTATAGCGAAAACTACAAACAAGACGGCCCAAACTATCAGCAAACCCCGACCGATATCAGCAGGAATCGCCCCAAATAGGTGGGTTAACAACAACCCAGGAACTAAGGGTACCAGCAATTTTGTTTCTAAGCGGTTAAAACAAAACGCCTCCTTAAAAAAGATGCCGGTTAGGGCAGCAAAGGTAAACCCTATACCTAAAATCGATAGCGGCTGTTGATAAACCGTCAAGACGAGGGGGCCAGGTACAACTATCAAAAGTCCTAAGCTGGCAGCTCCCCCTATTAGCCAAAAGATCTGCAATGCCTGATGTAGCGATCGCAAATAGATGTGAATAAACCAAAGACTAACGCCCAGGCCCAACCACAGGGTCAAGTAGCATCCAGACATTGCCCACAAGAGTCCAGACGTCAGCTGTGCTCCACGACCAGTTAATAGAATCACACCTAGGGCAAAGCTCAAGGCGGCGACGGCTAAACCACCGCGATAAATGATCACGTCGCGTCGATCGTCTGGGGTAATCACAAACGGTCCAAACTGACCTTCGTAGGTTTCTAGGTTAGTTGGTGCGGTTATCATACTGCCCTCCCAAAATGGACTGCCCAAAATGGACTGGTTTAATCCGTGTGAGCACTATCGCTGGTTAAGGTGTAAACGACAGCGGTAACTCAATCGTAAAACACGTCTGACCATCTCCACTGGAGACTGTAATGATTCCATTAATATGTTCTACAAGTTTTTGCACCAAAGCCAACCCTAGTCCGGTCCCTCCCTGCTTCCATGGATCAGAGCTGGGGACCCGATAAAACTTATCAAAAATACGCGGTAGTTCGTCTTGAGGAATTTCTACGCCTGTATTGACCAGGGCAAGTTTCAGACTATCGTCATCGGTATCGAGCACAGTCAGCATGATTTCTTCACCTGGAGGAGTGTACTTACAGGCATTGTTCAGTAGCTCTGCCCAGATACGGTCTAGGCTTGATAGATCCGACTTTAGGAGCGGGACAGTCTCCGGTATGGCCATGTTCAGCTGCTGCTGGCGACTGGTGGCCCGTTCTTGAAAACTGCTAACCAGCGCTGGAAGCCATTCATTGATTTGGATTGGTTGCAACGCCAAGTCGTGGTTGCCCACATCTAAACGCTGTAGATCTAGCAAATCGTTAATCAAACTGATTTCTCGTTCACATTCTTCTTTGAGAATGCGATAGTAACGGACAATTCGGCCCTGCTCAGCGTCAGGCTTAGTCATCTCTTCCTCAAGTCCTAGTTCCTGGATGAGCGTCACACCAAGCAGCTGTAGCGCTACTCGCATACTGGTGACCGGGGTGCGGAGTTCATGGGAAACGGTGCTTAAAAAGTCGTCCTTGAGGTTGTTGACCTGTTCAAGTTCGCGGACTTGTGACTGGGATTCCTGATAGAGACGAGCCTGGCGAATGGCAATAGCGCACTGGTTAGCCACCTGCTGCACCAACCGAATTTCATACTCGCTAAAACCGTGCTCTTTATCATTAATCAACCATAGATCGCCGAGCACACCTCGGTCGTCTAAAATAGCGCAGGCTAGCATTGAAACCAGTCCACGTACTGGATTAGGGGCAATGGAGCAAAACTGAAAATATTGCCCTTCAAGCAGTTGGTGATACACCTCTGGAAATGATTCCATCTGTGAGACTCGCCCGCGGTCAGAGTGAAGGGTGGTGTATTCGTAATAGATAGTGGATGTCCCTTGCTCTAAGTCGTAAAGCGAGGTGTTAGAGCCCCAAGCGTTTAGGGCCTCTGTAAGTTCCTGGACGGCTGTCTGTAAAATTTGTTTTTCGTCCAGGCTGTCCCGTACTCGATCAGTAATCCGTTTTAGTGTGGCTTCAAATTCTGTCAGCTGGTCGAGGGCGCTATCGCGTTCATCTAGCTGTTGTTGCAGGTCTTGGTTAACTGCTCGAACCTCAACTAGTTCAGTAATATCTTGCAGCGTGTTAATTAAAATGGGGCCGTCAGCGGTCTGCAGCAATGAACGGGTGCCAAGAAACTGACGCTGACCTCTACAGGTGTCAAGCCTAGTGGGCTGGCCAGCGGCTGAACCTGCACTAAAAAAGCTGGTGTCTTGCGATCGCAACAAATCTGCATCAATAATCCCTGGCACCTCGTGATCAAGTCGACCGACAAGCTTGTCTAAAGAGGTATTCAACAGCTGACAGCAGGCTGTGTTAGCAAATAACCAGCGCTGGTCTGGCCCCTTGACATATATGGGTGCTGCCACGACGTCTAATGAATTGGCCATCAAGTCAATCGAAGCGCAGGTATCAACAGTGTTGGCAACAGAGAGACTCATGGAATGGTGCAAGGGAATCAGAGGGATAGGCTCACTTACACTATGCCCTGGTTCTTTGACAAACGGTTAATGATGTATCGTTCAGGCAAAAATATTCCATTAAACCCGTAATTACACCGAGATAATTACTCAATCAATGAACACCACCATACCCCTGTAAAATTCTAGAGTTTGTTTTTTGTGCGCATCCATGGATTTTGCTCCTGTCGATGGCTCTGCTGGTTTATCCAGCGAGTGGCGGCGATCACCTTACATCAGCTGGCAAGCATTGGCTTATCCGTCGCTCAAGCTGGGTGTTTTAGCATCCGGGAACGGGAGCAATTTTGACGCCATTATGACGGCCATTGAGCGCTCAGAACTGCGGGCAGCAGCCAATGTTGTCATCTGCAACAATCCGGATGCCAAGGTGCTTGAGCGAGCTGCCCAGCGGTCTATCCCCACAGCACTGCTCAATCATCGCGAGTTTGAATCACGGGAGCTTTTGGACCGTGCCATTGTCGCTACGCTCAAACAATACGATGTTGACTGGGTGATTATGGCGGGCTGGATGCGGCGAGTGACTCAGCATCTGATTGATGCATTTTCCGGTCGCTTACTCAATATTCATCCCAGTTTATTACCTAGTTTTCCAGGGCTGCACGCTGTGCAGCAGACGCTAGATGCAGGGGTCAAGCTGGCTGGGTGTACGGTCCACCATGTGGAACTAGCCGTTGATAGTGGACCAATTGTGATGCAGGCCGCTGTGCCTATTTTGCCAACAGATACTGAAGCGAGTCTCCAAGCACGTATTCAAGGCCAGGAACATCGTATTTATCCTGCAGCGATTGCGATAGCCGCCTATCAGTTGGCCAGGCAAACTCAAGCAGCCGACGTTTAATAAGATTGGGCTAGCGCGTGCCAAAGAATCGGGTGATCCAGGCTACTTTTAGTCCGGAAATTGGCCACCTAAGGACGGATGTATAAACAGTTACCCACATAGTCGCCTTAGCTACCATGTTTAACGCTTCTCAATTTGCTGATAAAAGTCTAGAAGTTTTAGTGCGTACAGCGCTTCTTCACGGTGAATTGGCACCCGGTGTGGCTATCGCCATTGAGCAATATCGTGTAGAGAAGAGACTGACAATTACAGAACAGCGACAGCTAGCAATATTGGATAGTGCTATTGCCGATGGCTGTATTTTGGCTGTGTAGCCCCAGCGCATTCTGTTTTCTCAGAGTCATACGGTCATCTATAGTAGTGATTAGGGTAGCTATATGCCCGACTGCTGCTTTCTGAAACATCATGCTCTTGAGTTCGATTTTTCATCGCTGTCGCTGGATTATTTTAGTTGCGATCGCACTAACCATTAACCTGATATGGGCGGCACCGGCCAATGCCACTGGGGTATATGACATGCCCCTAAATCCGAGTGCTGATAGCTTTGTCTTGGATGATGCCAAGCAAATTACTCGATTAAATGAAGGCAACCTAAACAAAGAACTCAAGACACTGGCGGAAGCCACTGGTCAGGAAGTTCGCTACATCACCATTCATCGCTTAGATTACGGCGAGACCGCCCAAAGCTTTACTGAAAAGCTTTTTGATCGATGGTTTTCTACACCAGAGGCCGGTGTTAACCAAACCATAGTGGTACTAGACGATGTCACCAACAACATTGGCATCAAGTCTGGTGAAGCAGCCGTCGCCCTACTGAGCGCTGATATTGCTGAGAGCGTTACTCAAGAGACCATGAAGGCTCCACTACTCAAAAGCAACAGCTACAATCAGGCGTTTGGAGATGCCACTGTACGTTTAGCGGCTGTACTAGCTGGTGAGCCTGACCCTGGCCCCCCGATTATTGAAGAAACCATCAATGTTGAGGGCACCTTTGCCACTGCAGAGGAGACTGAGGAAAATCGTACTGCTTCGACATGGATTGTTGTTGTGTTGCTGGTACTAGCTACCGTCATCCCCATGGCAACCTACTACTGGTATCAGTCCGTTGGCGGTTAGCTCTGTTCTATTTATTTCAATAAAACCAGTCCAAAACACTAAAAAGGCGGCCCAAGTCTGGGCCGCCTTTTTAGTGTTATCGAAAATTAAGTGCTCTCTATTTGCACTTAGGCATAAACGGCTTCTAGGGCATCGCTAGTAACCCCCTGCAAGAGTCCTTCCGTAAGGGCCATGTGCAACATTAGGTCAACCACTCGGTTAGAGTAGCCCCATTCGTTGTCATACCAGGTAATCAGCTTAAAGAAGTTAGGGTTAAGCTCAATACCGGCACCAGCGTCAAAGATGCTAGAGCGTGGGTCACCGACAAAGTCAGTGGACACAACGGGATCTTCTGTATATCCCAACACTCCACTTAGCCCATTATTGGAGGCCGCTTTCATCGCATCGCATATTTCGCGATAATTAGTGGCCTTTTCAGTACGAACCGTTAGATCCACCACTGATACATCAGGGGTTGGCACTCGTAATGCCATGCCTGTAAGCTTGCCAGCTAGCTCTGGCAGTACTAGAGTAACGGCTTTAGCCGCACCGGTTGAGGCTGGAATAATATTTTGAGCTGCACCCCGCCCACTACGCAAACTCTTCTTATTGGGGCTATCAACGGTGGACTGAGTTGCTGTTGATGCATGCACTGTGGTCATCAGACCTTCTGCAAACCCAAAATGCTCTTGGATTACTTTAGCGACAGGAGCCAGGCAGTTTGTGGTGCAGCTAGCATTGGAGACAATGAGATCGGCCTCAGGATTAAAGGTCTTGTGGTTTACGACCATTAGCAGAGTAGGGACCTGATCTGGACTCTTAGTTGGAGCCGAAATCACCACCCGCTTAGCTCCAGCCTTGAGGTGATTGGTCGCTTGATCGTAGGTGGTAAACCGTCCGGTCGCCTCAACAACATAATCTACACCGAGGCTACCCCAAGGCAGCTCAGCTGGATTGGCAATTGAAAAACAGGGGATAAATTTTCCACTAACAACAATTCCATTGTCTCGAGCCTCGACATGACCAGCGTACTGGCCATGGGTGGAATCGTATTTCAGTAAATAGGCAAGGTTCTCAGGGGAGACCAAATCATTAATACCAACAAACTCAACATTGGAATTGTTGATAGCGGCTCGCAATATTAGACGGCCAATACGGCCAAACCCATTGATGCCAACTTTTAGCACGGCCATAACAAACTAATGCTCACAAATGGTGTACAAAATTACTGCCTCAATAAGCGAGCAGCTTGTACTTTGTATGGCTGATTGAGGACGGTCGATGGGGATCGTCTGTTTTCCTTTAGAGTTATCGACCTCCGTATTAACTAGGGTGTCGAAACGTAGTCAAATATAACTAAATCAAGCTGGCTGGCAACAAAAGCTTGCAAAGTATTTCAACTTATTACGAGGATTCCACAGTCTCAAATTCTTGAATTTGGTGATAGATCGTTTCTTTTATCTGGTTCCAGGCTGGTTCATCCAAGACAGGTGTGGAGTCAGCGTTATCTAAAGGGTCTGCCAACGTTAACCAAGAGCGACATCCGCCATAGTCAGACCGCCAGTTAAGCTGTATCGGCACCTGCAGTCGGTGTACCCGCAGCACCAACAGATGTAATGGCTGATTTGGTTTCCAGCGAAAACGTTCTGTCACAAACTGTTCGTTCCAGATATGAAACGGCAGTAGTGAGATAACAGACTGCTGCCGTTTTACCGTCCATACATGGGGTATTTCGGCCCAAGCTTTAATGATTATCTGTGTTGGATGCCAACCAGCCTCAACAGGGGTTATCTGTGTGGCCCATGGGTCCTTGAGTAGATGGGGCTTTTGGTGCTCATAGGTCGGGTACAACCACACGCGCTGATGGGGAACTTGAAAACGACTGCCTACCTCGCGAATCCCCCCTTTACGGAGTAGCAGAACAGTACGTCCTTCAGCCAGCGCATCCACGGCTACAGACCATTCCTTAAACGCATTTTGTAGCATGACCGGCAACCTCCAGAACGCTGACTACATCATCCCGTCAAGGGGATAGGAACGTTAGACTGCTAAACAGCGGTAGTCACAGCGGTTTCAGGACTATCCATCGTTTCAGGGCGATCAGCTTCTGATGGGGGCACCACCTGCCAGAACTTAGGCAAATAGCTGTCCCAATCAGCCAGAATGCGAGCGGCCTTGGTACTGCCTGTGCGCTCTGCGTGGCTGGCAATCATCTCTTTTAGCTGGGCGGCTCCGGCTGCTGTAATTACCCGCTGAACTTTGACAATTTCAGGGTTAACTCGGGTGGGAAAGTCACCCTGTTCATCCAAAAAGTAGCCCAAACCACCGGTCATACCTGCACCAACGTTACGTCCTACGCTGCCCAGGCAGACAATAACTCCACCCGTCATGTATTCACAACAGTGGTCGCCAGCCCCTTCAATGACGGCCTGACCTTTTGAGTTTCGTACTGCAAACCGTTCGCCCGCCTGACCAAAGGCGTAAAGTGTACCGCCAGTAGCACCGTAAAGACAGGTGTTGCCCACAATAACGTTCTCGGAGGGGTCATACTGAGCGCCATCAAATGGCGTAATAATCAGCTCACCACCATGCATCCCTTTGCCTACGTAGTCATTGGCTTCACCGACTAGGCGCAAGGTCATCCCCGGCAGGTTAAAGGCCCCAAAGCTCTGACCAATGCTCCCCTTAAATGTGAAGTTGAGCGCTCCAGCAAAGCCCGTGTTGCCATACTGTTTTGCGATCGCACCCGATATTCGAGCACCCACGGAGCGGTCGGTATTAATCACATCAAAGGTTTTGCCCACTTCATCCTGGTTGGCGATGGCCTGCTGAATATCAGCATCCGCCAGGATATCGTCATCCAGGACAGGGCCATTGCTGTTGACATCACCATGATCTAGCCAGCTGCGATCGCTACGGGTGTCGGGCAGGTGGGTCAAAATATCTAGCGTCAGTCCCTGGGTTTTAGCCACTTCAGCATCGGCTCTAGGGGTGAGCAGGTCGGCACGACCGATAATTTCATCTAGCGAACAATAGCCCAAATGGGCCAGTAGCGAACGCACCTCCTCAGCAACAAAGTGGAAGAAGTTAACCACATGTTCAGGGATGCCGTTAAACCGCTTACGCAGTTCCTCACGCTGGGTCGTTACACCGACAGGGCAGCTGTTGGTATGACAAACGCGAGCCATGATACAGCCTTCGGCAATCATGGCAATGGTGCCAAACCCGTATTCCTCCGCCCCCATGAGGGCACCCATAACCACGTCCCAACCCGTTTTGAGACCCCCATCTACCCGCAGCAGCACACGATCACGCAGCTGATTGGCCATTAATACACGGTGGACTTCAGTCAGCCCCAACTCCCATGGCACACCCGCATGCTTAATAGAGCTAAGGGGTGATGCGCCCGTACCGCCATCGTGGCCAGACACCTGGATAATATCGGCATTGGCTTTTGCCACACCCGCTGCAATGGTGCCAATACCAATTTCAGAGACAAGCTTGACCGATACACCTGCCGCCGGATTGATCTGATGCAGATCAAAGATCAGCTGAGCCAGGTCTTCAATGGAGTAGATATCGTGGTGGGGCGGTGGGGAAATTAAGGTCACGCCAGGTTTAGAACGGCGCAGTGAGGCAATGTAGTCGCTCACCTTACGCCCCGGTAGCTGACCGCCTTCGCCCGGCTTAGCACCCTGGGCCATCTTAATTTCGATCTGTTTGGCGCTCATGAGATATTCAGGAGTAACGCCAAAGCGTCCCGAAGCCACCTGTTTGATGGCAGAGCAGGCAGTATCACCGGGCTTTAGGCCTTTTAAGTGGGGGAGCGTTGCCGACAGACCACAGTCATCCACATCATTGATGGCCTTAAAGCGGACTGAATCCTCTCCACCCTCACCAGAGTTGGATTTACCACCAATGCGGTTCATTGCGATCGCAAGTGTCTCATGGGCTTCCCGCGACAGGGCTCCAAGGGACATACCGCCAGTGCAGAAGCGGCGCATAATGATCTCAGTTGGTTCCACCTCATCTACAGAAATAGCCTTGCGATCGCTCTTGAAATCAAGCAGATCCCGCAGAGAGGCCACAGGGCTACCCTTTAGTTGTTCCTGATAGAGAGCATAGTGATCATACTGATTAGACTTCACCGCCTTGTGCAGCAACTTTGTCATCTGGGGGCTGTTGCTGTGATATTCCCCCTTAGGCCGTGCTTGCACAAACCCCATATGTTCTAAACGCTTACCAGTCAGTTCAGGAAACGCCTTGCTGTGGAAACGCATAGTCTCCTGGGCCAGGTCAGCCAGGGTGAGACCACCCAAGCGAGAGATGCTGTCCTTAAAGCCTGCAGCCAATAGTTCAGAACCAATACCAATGGCTTCAAAAATCTGCGCCCCCTGATAGCTAGACAGCAGAGAAATTCCCATCTTAGAAAGAATCTTCAGCAGTCCGGCTTCTACCGCTTTGCGGTAGTTGGCCTGGGCACCATTCAAAGTAGTAACTGGGAACTTGCCAGTTTGCATCAGCTTTTGCGTTTTGCTGTTGGCCCACCAGTGTCGAACGCTTTCTAGCGCCAGGTATGGGCAAACGGCACTGGCACCATAACCAATCAGACAGGCAAAGTGGTGGGTACTCCAGCACTGGGCGGTATCTACCAGCAATGAAGCTCGCATCCGCAAACCGTTGCCAATCAGATGGTGGTGAACTGCACCTACAGCCAGCAGTGGTGGAATGTAAGTCTGGTCTGCAGACAGGGTCGCCGAATTACCGTCAACGTCAATGCGATCGCTCAAAATTAGAATCTCTGCACCCGCTTTAACAGCTGCATCTGCACGATCACAGAGACTTTGTAAAGCCAACCCCAGACCCTGTGGCCCAGCTTCAGTCGCATAAAGAGTGGATACGCTTGCTGTTTGTAGATGGCCCTGACGAATCAGCGTTAGTTCATTGTCATTAATAACAGGGGACTCTAGCTTAATTAACCGACTAGGCTGCTCATTCAACAGATTGTGACGCTGACCCAGCTGCATCTCTAGCGACATCACCAATCGCTCTCGCAATGGATCGATGGGCGGATTGGTCACCTGGGCGAACCGCTGCTTGAAATAGTTGTACAGCAGATGAGGTTTCTCTGACAGCACAGCCAAAGGAGCATCGTTCCCCATACAGTAGGTGGGCTCTTTACCCTGGGCACCCATGTCCTGAATGACCATGTCTAGATCTTCAGCCGTGTAACCAAACGCCGTTTGCTGAGTTAGCAGGGAATGTTCTTCTAGATGGGGCTGCCCATGAAAAAGCTGAGGAGAGATATCTTGACGGTGGCTACGCAGCCACTCCCCATAGGGTTGAGCCTGAGCGACTCGCTGCTTAATGTCCCAGTTCTTTAAAATCTCATGGGTCTCAAAGTCAATGGCGATCATTTGACCAGGGCCCAACCGTCCCTTTTCCACCACATCTTCAACAGGCAGATCAACAACACCTGCTTCAGATGAGACAACTAAATAGCCGCTGCGAGTGATGGCGTATCGGGCTGGGCGCAATCCATTCCGGTCCAGTGTAGCCCCCACCTGCTTACCATCGCTAAATACCACCAGTGCTGGGCCATCCCAGGGCTCTTGCACACCGCTGTAGTACTCATAAAAGTCTGTAATTTCAGGATGGTTCAGCAGTTCAGGCTGATTTAGATAAGCTTCAGGCACCATCATCATCAGCGCCTGTGCAGGGGTGCGACCCGAGCGCACCAACAGCTCCATAACGTTGTCTAAGTTAGCTGAGTCGCTGTTATCAACGTTCACAATGGGCTTCAGCTGCTCTATATTTTCACCCCACACTGGACTAGCTAAATCCGCCTCACGAGCCATCATCCAGTTGATGTTGCCAATTAAGGTGTTGATTTCGCCATTGTGCCCCAGCAATCGCATAGGGTGCGCCAGGGGCCACTTAGGCATAGTGTTAGTGCTAAAGCGACGATGGTAGACCGCAAACGGGCTTTCATAATCACCGTCTTGTAAATCTAGATAAAACTGCTCCAAAACATCACTGCGCACCATGCCTTTGTAAACCACCGTGCGCCCCGAAAACGAGCACATATAGGCTTCCTTGAGAGCACCTTTAAGCTCATCACTACCTTGGAAAGCTTCTAGCGCTCGTAGCCAAGCACGGCGCAGCAAAAACAATTGACGCTCTAGCTCATCGCCTATAGCTTGCGATTCAACTAAGACTTGTTCAATCTGAGGTTCAAATTCTTGAGCCAATGTGCCCAAAGTTTCAGATGCAACAGGGACAGGACGCCACCCAATTAGAGTCATACCAGCTGCCTCAGTCACCTGAGCAAGCTTTTGTTTAGCAATCTCTACCGCTTCACTATGGCCTGGCAAAAATGTCATACCCACGCCCACATGGCCAAGTTTGAGGGGTCGATCATCTGACCAGCGCTGCAAAATTTTCCAAGGGATAGCCGTCATAATGCCTGCCCCGTCACCAGAATCCTGATCGGCACAACAGCCACCCCGATGCTCCATACAGCTGAGGGCATGGAGAGCGTCAGTAACTAAGCGGTGACTGGCACGGCCCTGCTGATCAGCAATAAACCCTACACCGCAGGCGTCTCGTTCTTCCACCAGTGATTTAGGGCCCAAGGGCTCCAAGCCTTGAAATTGCTGATTTGATTGCACATTATCTAAACGCTTATTACCCATGAGCCAGTCACAAGAAGAAAACAGAAAAACGATTGAGAAGCTAGCTGCCCGATAAAACTACCAGCAGCCGTTATTGATAGCGACCGAAAATTAATCCCCTACCGTACGCAATTAAGGGTGATCACGATGACTGCTCTACAGAGTTAGTAAATCGTGATAAGGCCACCTAAAGAATTGAGCTATGGATATCAGTCAACATCGCTGAACAGGATTGATGTGTATAAACTGATACCTTTAAGAGCACAATGCGGGAAATGTCCCAGAGTGGACTATTGATTGCCAACACTTAAAATGAGCATTGGTCACGACAGTGTTCACACTATCTTTACATTTTAAAAGTAAACCAAATTTAGTGATCCTTCACTGAAGCTGACAAACTGTGTTGGCAATCTCCTCAAAATCTTTGAGGATCGTCATTATCAAGCGCTTAACTTGGATTAGTCAAGAATCTTTAAGCGCTTCCAATAAATATGCTTTAAAAACCGACTATAGTGTTTGCCTGATTTCAACAGTCAGCCACAGATATTAGAAGTACTCCAGGGTTGAATGGAAGCACTTCTGATTTAAGGGCTAGGACTGTTTAGAGCAGTGCTGATTGAGCCGGTTATGCCAACTGGTTTTATCTTCACTGCTTACTTTCGGTCGGGTTGTACTCTTGATCTAGCCTCAAGATCGATGCCACCCAATCAACTTGGCAGAAATCCGAAAGCTATATTTTTAATTCGCTTCACTTTGTTGCCTATGTCGGTGCAAGAGCCTTGGTCGCGTCATGTTAGGTCATCACTCAAATATCTTGTCTTGATGATCTGTATCTGTGGGTTTGTGCTGGGCGGCACTCAAGTAGACTCACACCCAGCCTTAACTAGGGTGGTGACATCTTCCCTCGGTCAACTAGCCATGGTTAAAGCTGCAGAACCCACTGCCAGCGGTCGACAGCTTCGGATTAATGGCCGACTGGTTAATGGCTCATGGCAAAAACGACGGGATTTGATAGGGATTACGGATGGTGCGATCGCAACCCAGCTAGGCGTCGATCTTGGCAGTACAGCCAATCCTGCTGAACAACCTATTGCCTGGTTCAACGACACCAATCAAGGCATGCGACCACTGCCTGCGTGGTATTACGAGAACAATCGCTATATAGATATTGCTTCTCTGATTCGTCAGCACGACTGGCAGGTGGCTCCCCAGGGCGCAGTCCTAGACATACAAATGCCTGCTAGCCAAATTATGAACGTTCGCCAGGGACGACAGACTTGGGGTGATCGATTAGTGTTAGACCTGACCAGAGAAGCCTCTTGGCAGGTAATCCCAGCAGCCAACAGCATCACCGTGACGGTGGATGCGGCCATGGACAGAAACGCCATTGAAAACTTTAAGCTGGCTCCCACCAATGGTCTCAAGACCACTGCCATCAGCTCCAGCTCACAGCGCACCACGCTAACGCTAACAGTGGCAGACTATCTTCAAGCTCAGGTATGGAGTTTGGCAGGTCCCAATCGCCTGGTCATCGACATTCGTCCCGATCCGCTCAAGGCAAAAGAAATTCGTTGGGCTGATGGCATGCAATTTCAGCAGCGCTATATCGCCCTTGAGACCCAACGCTTTCCGGTCTATACCCTGAGTTTAGATGCCAACAATCCAGACTTTTCTCTACTCCCCCTTTGGGCATTTCCCAATCAAGCTCCAGGTATCAAGCCTCCCTTGGACCTAGCAAACCAATGGCAAACCGCAGCCATGATCAACGGTGGCTTTTTTAACCGCAATAATCAGCTGCCTTTGGGCGCTCTACGCTATAACAGGCGCTGGATTTCCGGACCAATTTTAGGACGTGGTGCCATTGGCTGGGACGACCAAGGGAACGTCATCATGGATCGTCTCACCTTAGCTTCCTCAGTTACTGCAAGCGGCCAGACTTACCCCATTCAGACCCTTAACAGCGGCTATGTCAGGGCTGGTATTGCCCACTACACCGATAGCTGGGGAGCTAGCTACACCACGCTAGTTGACAATGAAGTTGTCATCACTGTCCAAAACAATCAAGTTATTCAGCGACGCTCCCTAGGTGCTGCCGGTGAAGATACTGTGTCAATTCCCGCAGGCGGCTACCTACTAACGCTCAGGTCTTTTAACTCTGCTGCTGCTGCCTTTACTCAAGGCGTGTCTGTAACCCTCAATCAGCAAGTTCAACCATCTGGATTCGAACAATACCCTCATACTCTGGCGGCAGGGCCCTTACTCGTCTCCAACGGAAGAATTGTCCTCAATGCTCAACTTGAATCCTTTAGTCGTAACTTTATTGAGGGCAGAGCTGACAGAAGCGTCATCGGCCTAACTCCAAATGGCCAAATTAAGCTAGTAGCTATTCAGGACCGTGTCGGTGGCCGCGGCCCAACACTTACAGAAACCGCCCAAATCATGCAGCAGCTGGGCTGTACAAACGCACTTAACTTAGATGGCGGCAGTTCCTCTAGCCTTTATCTCAACGAACAGCTAATCAATCGACATTCACGTACAGCAGCTCGTATCAACAATGCCTTAGGCATATTTGCTAATTCCTCTACTCCCAATCGTCCATAATATTGCAGCCGCTTAAAGCAACCTTTAAGTCAATGCTTGTAAATTGAAGACTCGATTTAGTTAACCGTTTCGGTGCCCCCACCCGTGACGCCTATCCAATTTCCGCTGTTATGATGGAGCCTGGATTAAATGCGCTTTAAGATCGCCACTGCAAAACCATTGAGTTTAATGACTGACTTCAATAGTTTGTGTGGCAGCGATTCATAAAATCCCTGTGGACTATCAATACAAACGGTAAATAAACCGGTATTCAAACTTGACGCTGGCATTGCCCAGTGCAGCTATAACGCCTACTGTTCAGCTACTACAGACTAAGCACTCTTTAACTTTTCCATGGTCTAAGAGATTAGTCATGAAAATCGTAGCCGCTATCTGTATCCATACTTTTTCAAACAGGAACTATCACCATGGTCCAAACTCAAGATCGCCCTAAATCTTCTACTTCAGAAAATAAAGAGAGCTTGACGACTGTTAAAGATAACTCTCCCATGAGCGATACTCGTCCCTGGGGTTCCTTCACTGTCCTCGAGGAAGGTAAAGGCTATAAAATTAAGCGTATCGAAGTGAAACCCGGCCATCGCCTCAGCTTACAGATGCATCACCATCGTAGTGAGCACTGGATTGTGGTATCTGGCACTGCCAAAGTTACCTGTGGGGACCAAGAAACACTTCTCTGCACCAATCAATCTACTTACGTACCTGCTTGCACAGCTCACCGCTTAGAGAATTCGGGCGTTATTCCACTTGTGCTAATAGAAGTACAGAACGGTGAGTACTTGGGTGAAGACGACATCATCCGCTTTCAGGATGACTATGCTCGTACAGACAACAAATAAACCAAGAAAGTCTGCTATCTAGGTAGTGCTTAGTCAAGCATAGGGACAGATGTATACGGCCCAGGTAGAATCAGCTACTTGGGCGTAAGCGATGACTACACCCAAGTAGCTAAGTTTCAGTTCAGAAATCAAAAATGCATTGACAATCAAGCCCCAGAATCGATACGATGGGGTCTTGTGAAAACTTCGAAGCAAAGGCATTTGCCTTTTTCAGTATGCCAACCATTCAACAGCTCATTCGGAGTGAGCGCAGCAACACCCAAAAGAAGACTAAGTCTCCAGCCCTGAAGAGTTGTCCTCAGCGTCGCGGAGTATGTACCCGGGTTTATACAACAACTCCTAAGAAGCCTAATTCCGCATTGCGTAAAGTGGCTAGGGTCCGACTAACGTCTGGTTTTGAGGTAACTGCCTACATTCCTGGCATTGGCCACAACTTACAGGAACACTCCGTTGTGATGATTCGCGGCGGTCGTGTTAAAGATCTGCCTGGTGTGCGGTATCACATTATCCGTGGCACCCTCGACACCGCTGGGGTTAAGGATCGCCGTCAAGGTCGTTCAAAGTACGGCGCTAAGCGCCCTAAAGAGTAACGGTTCTGCGGCAGCGCACTACGGAAGGTGGGCAGGTGTGGGCCCTTTGCTTTCGTGTAGTTGCAGTGCGTTTGCTAGCGTATCCGCCACAAATTCTCTAGCTAGCTATTGCTGACTTCAGTCAGCTCTTAGCACTCAACTCATACGTTTCATCAAAGGATTACTATGTCTCGTCGTTCGAGCGCTCAGAAGCGTGTTGTTCCATCCGATTCTGTATACGGTAGCCGTCTAGTCAGCATGATGGTTCGCCGCATCATGGTTAGCGGCAAAAAATCTCTGGCGCTCCGTATTGTCTATGGAGCATTTAAGCTTATTGAAGAGCGTACCGGGAATGAACCTCTAGAAGTGTTCGAGCAAGCTGTTCGAAACACTACCCCGCTGGTTGAAGTAAAGGCTCGTCGTGTTGGTGGTGCAACTTACCAAGTCCCCATGGAGGTTCGTGCTGATCGAGGTACAGCTTTATCTTTGCGCTGGATCTCACAGTTTGCTCGTCAGAGAGCCGGGAAGACCATGGCCATTAAGCTGGCTAATGAACTTATGGATGCGGCCAATGAGACGGGCGGTGCGGTCCGCAAACGTGAAGAAACGCATCGTATGGCAGAAGCTAATAAGGCTTTTGCTCACTACCGCTATTAGCACCTGGCAAAATGTGGCCTACAACGTTAGTGATACGACTCTTTGATAATGTCGGTTAAATGCTATAGCAATGGCGCGAACCTCTCCACTAGAAAAAGTTAGAAACATTGGAATTGCTGCTCATGTTGATGCAGGTAAGACCACAACAACTGAGCGTATCCTTTTTTATTCTGGTGTCGTCCACAAAATTGGCGAGGTGCACGACGGCAACGCTGTCACTGATTGGATGGAGCAGGAGCAGGAGCGTGGCATCACGATTACTGCAGCTGCTATCAGCACCAGCTGGCACAGTCATCAGATCAATATTATTGACACACCCGGTCACGTTGACTTCACCATCGAAGTTGAACGCTCAATGCGCGTCTTAGACGGTGTAATTGTTGTTTTTGACTCTGTAGGGGGTGTACAGCCTCAATCAGAGACTGTCTGGCGGCAAGCTGATCGCTATAACGTTCCACGAATTGCTTTTGTCAACAAGATGGATCGTACCGGAGCTGACTATTTCCGGGTTTACGATCAAGTACGCGAGCGCCTCAAGGCCAATGCTATTCCTATCCAAATGCCCATTGGTGCTGAAGACAAGTTCCAAGGGGTCATTGATTTGGTCAAGATGCGAGCTCACATCTATACCAATGACCTGGGAACAGATATTGAGGAGACGGACATTCCCGAAGACCTTCAGGAGCAAGCAGAAGAGCATAGAGTTCTTTTACTTGAAGCCATTGCTGAGGCGGATGACGTTCTTATGGAAAAGTATCTTGAGGGTGAGGAACTTACCACTCAAGAGGTTATGGGCGCAGTACGTAAAGGGGTGACAAGTGGCAGCTTGGTGCCTATGCTTTGCGGCTCAGCCTTCAAAAACAAGGGTGTCCAACTTTTGCTGGACGCAGTGGTCGATTACTTACCTTCTCCATTGGATATTCCGCCTATTCAGGGCACTTTACCAAGTGGGGATACGGGTGAGCGGCCTCCGGAAGATGAGGGTCCACTGGCTGCTCTGGCATTCAAAATCATGTCAGATCCCTATGGGCGTCTAACCTTTATTCGCATGTATTCAGGTGTCTTGAAAAAAGGTAGCTACGTATACAATGCAACGAAGGATAAGAAAGAAAGAATTTCCCGTTTAATCGTACTGAAGGCCGATGAGCGCATCGAGGTTGATGAACTTAGGGCTGGTGATTTGGGCGCTGTTTTAGGCCTGAAAGATACCACTACAGGTGACACAATTTGTACAACAGATTGTCCAATTGTGTTAGAGTCCTTATTCGTGCCAGACCCCGTCATATCTGTTGCTGTGGAACCTAAAACCAAGCAAGATATGGAAAAGCTGGCAAAAGCTTTACAATCGCTTTCTGAGGAGGACCCGACTTTTAGGGTATCTACAAACCCAGAAACAAATCAGACGGTGATTGCAGGAATGGGGGAGCTTCACCTGGATATTCTCGTGGATCGAATGAAGCGAGAGTTTAAGGTAGAAGCAAACATTGGCGCACCCCAGGTTGCCTATCGCGAAACTATTCGCAAGGCGGTTACCAGTGAAGGTAAGTTTGTGCGCCAAAGTGGTGGAAAGGGCCAATTTGGTCATGTCGTGATTGAGGTTGAACCCACGGAAGAAGGCTCCGGATTTGAATTCGAATCTAAGATTGTCGGTGGCACTGTACCCAAGGAATATATTGGGCCTGCCCAAGCTGGCATGAAAGAAAAGTGCGAATCTGGTATCCTAGCTGGGTATCCCGTGATCGACCTTAAAGTCACACTGGTTGATGGGTCTTACCACGATGTGGATTCGTCTGAAATGGCATTTAAGATCGCTGGATCGATAGCTATTCAAGATGCAGTCACAAAGGCTTCTCCAGTACTACTGGAACCTATGATGAAAATCGAGGTTGAAGCTCCTGAGGAGTTTCTCGGTGACATTATGGGAGACCTTAACTCTCGTCGAGGCCAGATTGAGGGTATGGGGTCGGAGAGCGGACTTGCCAAGGTAAGTGCAAACGTGCCTTTGGCTGAGATGTTTGGCTATGCCACTGACATTCGCTCAAAGACTCAGGGTCGAGGCATATTCTCTATGGAGTTTAGCCACTACGCGGAAGTTCCGCGAAATGTAGCTGATGCGGTTATCGCTAGAAACAAAGGGAACGCATAAATTAGTTTAGGGACACAGTAAAATACATGGCACGCGAAAAGTTTGAAAGAAGTAAACCCCACGTTAACATCGGCACCATTGGCCACGTTGACCACGGTAAAACCACTTTGACAGCTGCTATCACTATGACTTTAGCTGCAGCTGGTGGTGCTAAGGCTCGTAATTATGAGGATATTGATGCTGCTCCTGAGGAGAAAGCACGGGGTATTACGATTAATACAGCTCACGTAGAATATGAGACTGAGACTCGCCACTATGCTCACGTTGACTGTCCTGGACACGCAGACTACGTAAAGAACATGATTACGGGTGCTGCTCAAATGGACGGCGCCATTCTGGTTTGCTCTGCAGCCGATGGTCCCATGCCTCAAACCCGTGAGCACATTCTGCTTGCAAAACAGGTCGGTGTACCTAACATCGTTGTCTTCTTGAACAAGCAAGATCAAGTAGATGATGAAGAACTACTTGAGCTGGTTGAGCTAGAAGTGCGCGAATTGCTTAGTTCTTATGAGTTCCCTGGTGATGATATCCCCATTGTTGCAGGGTCGGCTCTAAAGGCTGTTGAGGCACTTCAAGCTAAGAGCAACCTCGGTCGTGGCGAAGATGATTGGGTGGATAAGATTCATGCTCTGATGGATGAGGTAGATGCCTACATTCCAACTCCTGAGCGTGACGTTGACAAGCCCTTCCTCATGGCTGTTGAGGATGTCTTTTCAATCACTGGTCGTGGTACGGTAGCAACCGGGCGTATTGAGCGTGGTAAAGTCAAAGTCGGCGAAACCATAGAGATTGTTGGTATTCGTGACACGTCTCAGAGCACTGTTACTGGTGTTGAGATGTTCCAGAAGACTTTGGATGAGGGTATGGCTGGCGATAACGTTGGTGTGCTGCTACGGGGTATTCAGAAGGAAGATATCCTACGTGGTATGGTACTTTCCAAGCCCGGCAGTATTACTCCCCATACCAAGTTTGAAGCGGAGGTTTACGTTCTAAATAAGGAAGAAGGTGGACGTCATACACCTTTCTTCCCTGGCTATAAGCCTCAATTTTATGTGCGTACAACTGATGTGACTGGCTCCATTGCTAGCTTTACTGCTGATGATGGCAGCGCTGCTGAAATGGTTATGCCTGGCGATCGCATCAAAATGAATGTGGAGCTAATTAACCCTGTAGCAGTCGAAGAAGGAATGCGCTTCGCTATCCGTGAGGGTGGCCGTACTGTAGGTGCAGGCGTAGTTTCCAAGATTACTGAGTAACATTAGTGCCGAGTAATCTGCCTTAATTTCCGACAGGAAGGAGGCTAACCTCCTTCCTGCACTTGGTCTTAAGACCGTTGAACCTTGATAATTAAAGGATGTTTTAGTCGTAATGGCTACTATTCAGCAGCAAAAAATTCGTATTCGGTTGAAAGCGTTTGATCGCCGTCTCTTGGACACCTCTTGCGAAAAAATTGTAGATACAGCAAACCGGACCAACGCCACTGCTATCGGTCCAATTCCCTTACCCACAAAGCGAAAGATTTATTGTGTACTGCGTTCGCCTCACGTAAACAAAGACTCTCGCGAACACTTTGAAACCCGTACACATCGACGAATTATTGACATTTATCAGCCAACATCCAAAACAATTGATGCACTAATGAAGTTGGATTTGCCTGCTGGCGTAGATATTGAGGTCAAACTTTAGGTATTTTTACTCAAGCTATCAACTCACCGATTTTCTAGGTTTTGTATGTGGCTAGTTCAACTAGAGAAATCGGTTAAGCCAGATTGATTTACGAGCCTGAGCTGTATTTTTTAATACGCTCAGGTTTTATAGTTTATGAGGCTGACATCAATGCTGTGTGCATTTGATGGATAAGTTAGAATAAGCATGCGATACCTCTTAAATCTGTTGATTAGCAACTACTTGTTTAAAGGTATTTGTGTCAAAGTATCTCCTACCCAACCTAATGGATTCTGCTTCATCAGTCGCTGTCCGAGAGCTGCCTTTGTTTCCCTTGCCAGAGTTGGTTCTCTTTCCTGGTAGGCATTTACCGCTTCACATATTTGAGTTTCGCTATCGCATTATGATGAACACGATCCTGCAGTCGGATCAGCGTTTTGGGGTTCTTATGATTGATCCTGATAGCGGTGAAATATCCAAAGTAGGGTGCTGCGCTGAAGTTGTCCATTTTCAGCGTTTACCAGATGATCGGATGAAAATCCTGACCATGGGTCAGCAACGATTTCGTGTATTGGACTATGTTCGAGATAAGCCCTATCTAGTGGGTCTAGTCGAATGGATTGAAGATGAAACAACAGAAAAAGACCTTGTGCCTTTGGCTTCTGAGGTTGATCAGCTACTAAGGGATGTTGTTCATCTGTCTTCTAAGCTAACAAGTCAAGAAATTGAGTTCCCTGAAAGCGTTCCAGAGCTTCCATTAGAGCTTTCCTATTGGATTGCTAGCACGTTGCACGGTGTCGCTAGGGAACAGCAGCAACTTTTAGAAATGCAGAATACGGCTCAGCGCTTAGAGCGCGAGGCTGATATCTTAACCTCTACCCGCAATCATCTAGCAGCTCGAACAGCGCTTAAAGATATTTTGCCTGAAGACAGTCCTTCGTAGAGACTAGGGCAGCTTATAGGACCTGAGCCTCTATCTGATCATAGCTACCAAAAACTTTTAAGCTTCTAGTGCAATTCTTGAGAAGGTGCAGAGCAGCTTGAGTATTGGAATCATCTAAACTTACTTCGATATCGATAAAAAAGCGATAATCTCCTAGAGCTAGCTTTGTTGGGCGTGATTCTATACGGCTCATGTTTATGCCTTGGGTTGCAAAGAGCTGCAACGGTTTAAGCAGTGCACCCGGTGTATTATCTGGCAATCTAAATGCCAATGATGTGTGGCTCCCATAGTTAGATACCTGTTGGCTTAAAATCCAGAATCGCGTGGCATTATCAGGGTTATCGTTGATGGGATCCGCGAGTGTTGGAATGTTATATAGTTTTGCTGCCCACAGCGGTGAAATTGCTGCCAATGCATTATCTCTAGCTAGTGTTGGCAAAGCCTCAGTTGTTGAGCTTGTGGCTACTTGAATAGTATTAGGAAGATGAGCAGCGAGCCATTTCTGGCACTGAGTCAACGCTTGCGGGTGAGAATATACGGTTGTAATGGTGTTGAGATTTGATGCGTGCGAGAGCAACGCATGGTGTATCGGGATAACAAGATTATTTTGAATCTTTAGGTTATCTAGTTCCCAGAGCATATCTAGCGTATCGCGCACGCTACCACCGATGGAGTTTTCAATAGGGACAATGGCAGTATCAGCCTCTCCATTGGCTGCAGCTTGTATAGCTTTGGCAATAGTGCTGTAAGGTTCCAATATGGATGCTTGGCTCTTGTGGGTTTTTAACCAGTATGCATAGTTTGTGGCGGCTAGTTCGGAGTAGCTTCCGGGAGGCCCCAGGTGAGCAATAGAAATCATCTAGAAATATATAGAAGTCGTCAGTAACCGCTGAAATAAAGGTGTTAGAGTTAGCTTAATAGCTTTTTGAGTAAATTCTTATCTGTAAGGGATGGCGTCAGTAGAAGCAGCCCTTCAATGTGGTCAGCCATATGTGCATTTTACGCATGATGCAACCTCGGGGTGAAATTGTTTGAATGGTTCATTTGCATGCATCTCAATCGGTAAACATTTCCATAAACCCCGCACCTGTGCCTATAAGTCAGTATTTGAATAATACCGAACGTTTGGTATATGCACTTGCAGATCCTAGCCAGATCAAAGTTTTAGGTCATAATACGTTCCAGTTTAGTATGCGCTCCATCAAGTTTTTGATGTTGACCTTGGAACCTGTAGCGGATGTAGAAATTTATCCCAATGAGCGCAATGAAATCATTATTTATTCAGATTCTTGCCGATTACGACATCATGCTGCGTTAAATCGGCGGTTCTCATTTAAACTGCAAGGCTGGTTGGCTGCTCGTGCCGACAATTCTGGTGTGTCAGGTAATGCTGAACTAAACATTCATATCGATCTACCTGCGGCGTTTCGATTAACGCCAACACCGCTGCTAGAGTCAACTGGTAATGCGATCGCAAACGGTATTTTAAGTACGATTAAACAGCGCTTGCAGCGACGGTTAGTCCATGAATATCGAGCCTGGACTACTGGGGTACTAGCATCATCTCAATTGAGATAATACGACTGAGATCAAAGCTAATCTATCAACGAAAGCTGTTTACATCGCTTAAAAGAACGGCGATGATAGCGCGTAGGCCCTAGTTTCTCTAGTCCAGCTAGATGATTTGGACTGCCATATCCCTTATTAGAGGCAAGGTCATACCCTGGATAACGACGGGCTAGGCGAACTATCAGCTCATCTCGCCAAACCTTCGCCAGTATGCTGGCAGCTGAGATCGCAGTAACCGACTGATCGCCCTTAATCACCGTTTTTTGCTCAACATTAAGATCAGGAATAGTTTGATTACCATCTACCAGACATTGCACAGGTTGTGGTGATAACCGATTAACAGCTTGCTTCATTGCTTGGAGTGACGCCTGCAAAATGTTTATTCGATCAATCTGTCGAACTGATACCCAGCCAATTTGGGTATCAATAGATGCTGTTCGAATAATAGGTACCAAGTGCTGGCGTTTTTTAGGGGTAAGAGCCTTACTATCTGTTACACCTTGTTGTTGCAACCATAGCTCTGACTCAGGATGAAGTGTTACGGCCGCCGCTACAACAGGACCGAATAGGGCACCCCGTCCCACTTCATCAACCCCCGCAATCACCATGCAAAATCAACCGATAGGTGCAGAAGACGACCGACGACGACGGCGGCGACGTGTAGGAGGAGTGTCTGACTCTTCTGGCTCAGATTCTGATTGGTTAGCCTCATCACTACTCAATACAGCTATCTCAGAATCTTCCGCTTCACTGTCAGACGTATCTGTTAGGTCAGAGTCAGTGAGTTCGGTAGAATCTGTCTCAGCAGCTCTTACCTCGAATGTGACGGCAGCTCCTTCATCAGCTGATGACTCTACAGTCTCATCTAGACTATTGTCTGCTGGCGGATCTTCACCAGGCAATATCACCGATACAACCACATTTTTAGTATCTTTAATCTCTTCTTGACTCATAATCAAGGGAGAGATTCCCATTTCCGCATAAATCCGTTGTTCATCAGGTGTGAGCGCTACAGCCACTACCTGAGGAGGTGTTTCCGGCTTACGGCTACGCGAGCGCTTACCCCGAGAGGGAGGTGAGTCTGTTGAAGGGTCATCCCTTAAGCTTTCACCACTCGGCGTCTGTATTGGGGCAGAATTCCCAATAGGACTAACATTACTACTGCCATTATTTGCCAACTTAGGTGGAGCGGCTATGGAGCGACTGCTGCGGGTACCAGGGCTATCGTTACCACGGCGACGGCGACGGCGGTTTCGACCATTTCCCTTGTCCTGATAGTCGGGGTGATTGATTAAGTCCAGGGATTTTAGATTCTGATCGGGTTCTAAGCTTTCAGAGCGCTCCTGGCGCGCAACTCGAACGTTAGGCATCGGTACAACCCGATTAGCCATTGCCGACTGCTGCACTTCGACTGGAGCTTCACCAGGCAGCTGAGCAAGATGCCCCAAACCACCACAAGCAGGGCAAGGGCAGCCAAATAGCTCATATATATTTTGCCCCTGACGTTTACGTGTTAGCTCGACTAGGCCCAACTCAGAAAGTTGCGAGATTTGAGGACGAGCTTTGTCAGCTTGTAGAGCCTTGCCAAAGTGTTCCAAGACCTGCATCTGATCACGTCGGGATTCCATATCGATGAAATCCACCACAATTACACCAGCTACGTTGCGGAGTCGCAGCTGTCGGGCAATCTCTACCGCTGCCTCGCAATTTGTCCAAAGTACGGTCTCTCGGGCTGTTGCTGAGCGGGTAAATGAACCCGAGTTAACATCTATAACCGTCAAAGCCTCGGTTGGCTCAATAATGATATATCCACCTGAGGGTAGGTCAACACGGGGTTTTAACGCTTCACGAATAGCCGCATTAACTCGAAAATATTCCAAAATTGGTGGTGACTCGGTGCGATGATGATCCACCAAAACCCCAACAGGTAGATGGCCATCGCTCCAGCTCGATAAATGCTGCTTTACACGCTGCATACCAATATCCGAGTCGGTCACAATTCGGTTGACATCAGCATTGTAAACATCTCGCAAAACCCTCTGAATAAAATCATCATCACGGTTTAGCAAAGCAGGCGGTCGAGTGGCCATCGCTTCTTGCTGGACAACTTCCCAACGTTTCTGTAGGGCTTCCAAATCCTCAATAATGGCTTCTTCAGAAACACTTTCTGCTTCAGTTCGTACTAAAAGCCCCATACCTGGTGGCTTAGTTAAAATCCCTAATGCCCGTAGTCGGTGGCGCTCAGCTTCGTTGCGAATACGTCTAGATAAATTAACGCCACGGCCATAGGGCATTAACACTAGATAGCGACCTGGTAGGGTAATCTTTCCGGTTAGCCGTGGTCCCTTATTGCCTGTAGGTTCCTTCATAATCTGCACCAACACTTTCTGCTTTGGTGCAACTAATTCAGTGATAGGCCCAGGCGCTCTCTTTAACTTCAGCGGCCCCAAATCGGACACATGCATAAAGCCATTACGCTCGCTATCACCAATGTTGATAAAAGCGGCATCAATACCTGAGAGTACGTTTTCAACAGTACCTACATAAATGTCTCCGACTTGGTGGCTACCGGTAGCCACAATTAACTCTTGAATTTGATCTTCTGAAAAGACGGCGGCAGTACGATGCTGCTCCGCAATAATGATCTGCTTAGGCATCCAATTTCCTCAAAAACCTATGCGGCCAACCCATAATCACCGGGGTCGACACGCGCAAGCTCAACGATTAATCCTTCAAATCTGAGACAGCTGCTCAACCTAACCCCTTTGGCACTTAATTAAAGTCAACCGGGCTCTGTTGAGGCCATGGGCAGGCTACAGAGAGAACCGCAGGAATCCAAAAAACCTCACTGCTTGGCAGCTAGAAGTGACGTTTAGATAAATCCGATTAGAGTACTGGGCCCCAGACAGACTGTAAGCGCCGCTAGTACGTTGCAACCGCAAGCGTTCTGACAGAAGCGCAACTAGTTAGTACTCGCCATTGGGTGAGCTGCAGCTAACAAACTCCGTGGTTATCCTACGGCAGCTTCAGTTGCAATGGATTATAGCTTGAGCGTGCCCATATGGCTAGGATTTTGGAATTTTTATTTCAATCTTTCTGGAGAAAATATGTCAGTAATCCTGCAGATTTATGGTGGGTGATTGATTACATCTAGCTTAAGGGCATGACTACCCATCAATCATGGGACATGTCCTCAAGCCAAATATCACTAAGAAATCACTTTAGACAGCTACCACTCGTTTCTTAACAATCTCTACAGACTTTAACGATGTCTTAGCCTCAATGGGCTGCATTAGAAAAACAATCAGTGGATAGCGCTTAGGGAGTTCACGTCGCACAAAGTGACGCACTTCTTCTTCTAGGCGAGATCGCAAGCCATCCCATCGCACAGTAATTTGGTCACCAGAAGTATCAACCACCTCATTCCAACGGCTCCGTAAGCCAGATGCGACGACCTGATTCATCTTTGTCTCCCAATCAGCTTGGGAAAGCTTGGTGACGACACCCCGTAAATGTACTGCAGGTGGCGCCAGCAGCTTACCCTTGCTGTCTATAGTTGTCGATATTGTAATAATTCCATCTTCCGCCAGTTGCTGACGCTCTTTTAGAACCGTACGACCAACAATGCCGTTACGAGACGAATCAACCAGTTCAATTCCTGACGAAACCTTACCTGCAATCCGAATACCTTTCTCGTTATCAACAGCCACAATATCGCCATTTTGAATGACCACCATATTGTCGGTTGGCACACCCATACTTTGAGCAGTTGCCGCATGCTTAACAAGCATACGGTGCTCACCGTGCACAGGTAGAAAATACTTTGGACGAGTCAGCGCCAGCATTAATTTTTGATCTTCCTGAGCACCATGTCCCGACACATGCAGCCCTCGTCTCTTTCCATAGATAACATTAGCTCCTTGGGCCATCAGCCTATCAATAGTATTGACAACTGCAATGGTATTACCAGGAATTGGATTAGCCGAGAAGATAATAGTGTCGCCAGCACGTACTTTAATTTGACGGTGGGAGCCATTAGAGATACGTGTCAATGCCGCCATAGGCTCTCCCTGAGATCCTGTAGTCAGGATCATGGCGTCTTCATCAGGGCAACTATTCAGGGTATTCAGAGGTTTAAACAAATTGTCTGGGCACTTGATATACCCCAAGCTACGCGCATGAGCGATCACATTAAGCATGGAACGCCCTACTACAAAAACCGAGCGCTTATGTTTTTGCGCAAGTTCTAGTAGCATGTTGACCCGATGAACTGACGAAGCAAACGTCGTCACCATTAGACGGCCTTTTGCCTCACTAAAGGCACGATCTAGATTTGGAAACACTGAACGCTCAGAAGGGGTATGCCCTGGAACCTCAGCATTGGTAGAGTCGCTAACCAAACACAGGATTCCCTCCTCGCCGTAGGCTGCCAAACGCGCAAAGTCAAAAAACTCACCATCCACTGGGGTGTGGTCAATCTTAAAATCACCCGTATGAATTACAACGCCTGCGGGTGTACGAATCGCTACTGTAAAACTGTCTGCCATGGAGTGGGTGTTGCGAATATACTCCACTTCAAAAGACTGGCCCAATCTGACAACATCACGGGGTTGAACCGTTCGAAGTTCAGTGCGCTCAGCTACGCCTGCTTCGTCTAGTTTGTCAGCCAGAAGTGCTATTGCTTGCCGTGGGCCGTAGTTTTCTGGGATAGCGATCTGCTTGTGGTGTATTGCGATACCACCAATATGGTCCTCGTGACCATGGGTAACAATCATACCTTTGATCTTATGGTGGTTTTCTCGCAGATATGTAACGTCTGGCAGAACGATATTTACACCATGCATTTCGTCAGATGGAAATGCTAAACCTGCATCTAATAAAATAATTTCGTCGTTAATTTCAAAGACGCAGGTATTCTTGCCAATCTCGTGTAGCCCGCCCAAAGGAATAATCTTAAGGGTGCTTTTATCGATTTTTCCAGGAGATTTATCGACTAATTTAGGTGCAGTACCCATCGGCTTTTGAGTATCGTTTTGATTGTTACTACTTTTTGTTGTTGTAGTTCTAGATCGTTGGCTGGTTCTAGATCGTTGGCGCATAAGTTGCTTAATGAAAGGTCAAAATTGTGTAAAAACGTTTAGAGAAGGTTTTTATAAGGTCCGATGCATTGATTAAGGCAGAATGCTTCTAAAAGAAGTGCAACTGATTAATTTTAAGCTGCGTTCAGTAGTTTAGAACTCATACAACGGCTGGTGCTGGCAATAGCTCTAGCTCAGCCATTAGGCGCTTAAGCTCTTTGGTTAAGTCAGCAGGTGCTTCGCTCAGAGGCAAACGACAAGAACCCACAGACCATCCTTGAAGCTGTAATGCAGCTTTAACCAAAATTGGGTTGGTTGTGGCAAACAACGCTTTGCACAGAGGTAACAGCTGGAGATGTATGTCTCGAGCTACCGACACCTGTCCCTCTTCATAGGCTCGAATCATTTGCTGCAGTGAGTTTCCAACCAAATGACTAGCAACACTCACTACTCCTACAGCCCCTACCGCAAGCATCGGCAACGTTAACGAATCATCCCCTGAATAGATAGCAAAATCATCAGCTGCTAGTCGACGAATTTCACTCACTTGGTCTAAATCGCCACTGGCTTCTTTGACAGAAACAATATTCGGGATTTTCGCTAGCTCTGCAATTGCCCATGCTTCTAGGTTTCGACCAGTACGCCCCGGAACGTTATAAAGCATCATGGGCAATTGTGGAACTGCAGTTGCGATCGCACTAAAGTGCTTTAACAGACCAACCTGGGGGGGCTTATTGTAATACGGCACTACTTGAAGAGTACCATCTAAACCAAGTTCAGCAGCTTTCTGGGTAGCTTCAATAGCTTCTTCAGTACTGTTAGACCCTGTTCCTGCAATTACCTTACCTCGCCCCTTAATAGTAGCTTTAACCACTTGAAATAGCTCGTATTCTTCTGGCCAGGTAAGTGTTGGCGATTCTCCTGTTGTACCACAAACCACGATTGTGTCTGTCCCATGCTCGACCAGATAAGATGCTAAACGTCGTACAGACTCATAATCGACGGCCCCTGTCTGGTCAAAAGGGGTAATCATTGCCGTGAGTACTCGTCCAAAATATGCCACGTCCTATCCACCCTCGCTAGATTTGAAACATGCTAAAAACTTTAATTTATGTCTGCAAAGAATTAGAGAAGCATTTACTCCAGCCACCTTCTTAAAAGAGCTGATGAGAATTATTGGAACATCACTTATGTGTTTGACTCACTCTGTAGCTGTCCGAATCCATAAGCCAGATCCTGGAGAAACGGTAAGCAATTTACTAAGCCAAAGCCTTAGGTTTGAGCGCTTGTTTACTGACTAGAAGTTCGGCAATCTGAATTGCATTGAGTGCGGCACCTTTCCGAATTTGATCACCACTTAACCAAAGCTCTAAGCCACATTCATGAGACAAATCATGACGAACTCGACCAACAAGCACGGCATCTTGCCCGCTAGCCTCAATAGGCATAGGAAAGTAATTCGCCTGCCAGTCTTCCACTACCTTTACACCAGGCGCTGTCTGCAGCAACTCCAATGCCTTTCTGGCATTTATCGGTTCCTTAAACTCAATATTGACCGCTTCTGAATGAGCACGTAAAACAGGCACTCTTATACAAGTCGCACTTATACGCAAATCAGAAACCCCGAAAATCTTACGAGTTTCATTCACCATCTTCATTTCCTCTTGGCAGTATCCCTGCTCGTTGAGCGGTGAATTATGGGGAAATAGGTTAAATGCCAACGGATAAGGAAACGCCTCAGTGGGAGGAATTTTACCTTGCAAGATCGCCCCAGCCTGCTGTTTAACCTCTTCCATTGCTCGTGCGCCTGCTCCACTTGCCGACTGATACGTGGCAACTACAACACGTTCAATTGGCTGGTATTGATGTAGCGGCCACAAAACCACACTCATCAAAATAGTTGTGCAGTTAGGGTTAGCGATGATGCCTGAATGACTAAACGCATCATTAGGGTTAACCTCAGGAACCACTAACGGCACCGATGAATCCATGCGAAAGGCACTGGAATTGTCAACGACTACAGCCCCAGCCTTAGCCGCTTTGGGTGCCCATTCTTTAGAGACAGCACCACCTGCGGAAGCAAGAACAACGTCAATATCAGCAAAATTTGCATCACTAAGAGCTTTGACCGTAATCGGTTTACCCTTGAACAGCAATTCTGTACCTGCTGATCGAGAAGATGCTAAAAGGGTCAGCTCTTTGACAGGGAAGTCGCGCTTTTCCAAAAGCTCCAGAAGTTCAGTACCGACGGCACCAGTGGCTCCCATAATTGCTACATGATAGGCTTCAGGCAAAAGAATCAACCTCCCTCATTCACAAATTTCCTACAAACATCAAAAATTCCCCTTAATCCTATTTAGCAGTCAGCTCCGCGTAATTAATCTCAAACGTCCTTATCAAAACTGCTGCTGACAGCTGCTGCTGAAATTCATATGTGTCTAACAGGCTGTGACGATATCAAAGAAAATACTACAGAGAGTCATTGATCCCATACAAGCGTTACGAAAGCGCTCATTTGAAACGGTGTGGTTAGATATCAGCCCAAATACTCGGTAGTTCAGAGTAGATCTTGCCTCAAAACCGCCTAGCTGACCACCTGTTACTTACTCTTTTCCAATATCTTTAATTTTCTTACTTATTTCGTTGCTAGACAGTCTGTAAATATCATTCATCTAGTAAACGATTAACGAGATCACCATTAAAGCAGTCTCACAGAGCTGAGGAGCATTTCACAAGCCACATCCCGTAAATGCTCTGTCTTACCTAAGCTCTACTAATCTAAAAGCAAAGTAAAACATAAAAGCATGTACTCGCCAATCATACCACCACTCATCCAATCATACGGGACTCAGCGATAGGCGATAGCATGCGAAGCAATCTCAATTACCTATGTAACGGATGCCGTACAAAAACTTCTGGCCTAAACATTTTAGACTCTACAGCTCCAGATAGAAATAATCAGGTAATATAGCTAACTGCGTTCGCAGCTAATGCTCATTGAGTCTTAGATGTTCTTCACATACCCACGACAGCTTTGCAAAACAAAGGTGACACTAGCTTTTGGAAAGCTGTCGTTCGACTTAGAGGTAAAGGAACTGTTCCTCAAAACGGAGCAAACTCTTTACAAGGTCGATGCACTGCATACCCTCTTTTTTGCGCAACCAATCAACTAGGACTAAAAATCGCCCAATGAAAGTTACCCAGGAAAAATTGCCCGATAGTCAGGTTGGCTTAGAAATCGAAATTCCTGCCGATGTCTCTAAGCAGACCTATGAGCAAACGCTGCGTAAATATATGAAGACAGCTAATATTCCTGGATTTCGAAAAGGTAAGGTACCTCGCCAGATCCTAGTGCAGCAATTGGGGGCAACTAGACTTAAAGCAGCGGCTCTCGAAGAACTTGTGCAAACAGTGATTGATAAGGCCATTGCTCAAGAAAAAATCGAAGCATTAGGCAACTATCAGCTACGCTCTGGTTTTGAAACATTAATTGAGGAATTCGAGCCAGGCAAAATTCTAACTATTTCTGCTTCTGTTGACGTTCCTCCTGAGGCCAAACTTGAGCAATACAAAGGTTTATCAGTTAAGGCTGAAGAGGTTAAATACAGCACAGAGCGAATTGATGAAACATTAGAAAGCTACCAGCAAAACTTGGCTACGTTGGTACCCATTGAAGACAGAGCAGCCCAAGAAGAAGATGTAGCTGTAGTGGATTTTGTTGGCAAAATTCTCGAAGACGGTAAAGAACCTGAAGAATTTGAGGGAGGGAGTGCCAGCGAATTTCAAGTCGAAATTAAGGAAGGTCGTTTTATCCCAGGGTTTGTAGAAGGTATTGTGGGAATGGAACTGGGTCAAACCAAGGATGTTGACGTTACGTTTCCTGAAGAATATCCCCAAGAAGATTTAGCTGGTAAACCAGCAGTTTTCAGCATTACCTTGAACGACTTGAAAGAACGAGAGCTGCCTGATCTTGATGATGATCTTGCTCAAGAGGTTAGCGAATTTGACACACTAGATGAACTCAAACAGTCTCTAGAGGAGCGGTTCAAAAAGGAAGCTGAAGATGCGACGAAGGCCAACACGGAAAAAGCTTTATTAGATGAGCTTGTCATTCATCTTCAAGTGTCAATCCCCAAAACCTTGTTACAGCGAGAAGTTGATCACATCGTTACTCAAACAGTGATGCAGCTATCTAATCAGGGAATTGACATCAATAAATTTTTAACCAAAGAGTTGGTTGAAAATATGCGTGAAAATGCTAAACCTGAAGCTACCGAGCGTTTGCGTCGAACTCTGGCTTTAGGAGAAGTGGCTAAACAGGAGTCTATTACTGTCGATGAGAAAGCTGTTGTTGCTCGTATGGACGAGATGATGGCCGAAGTGGATGACCCAGCCAATATTGATAGCGATCGCTTAAAGCAAGTTGTGAATGAAGACCTTCTCAAAGAAAAAATACTGGCTTGGCTATCAGACAATGCAGCTGTTGAGCTAGTTCCAGAGGGCACCTTAAAACAGGATGAAGAAGGTGACGTGGCAACAGTGACTGAGGAAGAGTAACTTTAGATCTAGAGCACTTATCTAATCAGTTAAGTGCTCTAGATGAATGTTGAGCTTGAGCGGATCCAGCTTTTCGGCTCAAATTCTTTGAGAGACAAAAGGTTGTCAGTGGCGGGTATTTGCCATTTACACAAAGGGTTGCGCGCGATTATGTACAACACAACTTAAGCAGAGGGTCGCAAAAAAAGTATCAGGTCACTGTTGAAATTCATCGGTTTTCGTTAGAGTATTGGGGCCACCCCAATAAGCGTCTCAGCAAAGGGATAAGGCATAATATATAGGGAATCAGCCGCGCGAATAATTTAGTATATGTATTCATCAATGTTTCATCCTTACAAAAGCGCATCAATGCCTGCTTTGTCTGGACATTCGTTATCTTCTGGCAGTGATGGAACGAGCAATATGCTTCCGGTAGTTCTAGAGCAGTCCGGGCGGGGCGAACGAGCATTTGATATTTATTCAAGGTTATTAAGAGAACGTATAGTTTTCCTTGGAAGTGGCGTAGATGATACTTTAGCCGACTCAATCGTGGCTCAGTTGCTATATTTAGATGCTGAGGATCCTGAAAAAGATGTCCAGATATACATCAATTCACCCGGTGGCTCGATTACAGCGGGTATGGCTATCTACGATACGATGCAGCAGATTCGTCCAGATGTCGTAACCATCTGTTTTGGATTAGCTGCTAGCATGGGGGCGTTTCTACTATCTGGTGGGGCTAAGGGGAAGCGAATGGCTTTGCCTAGTGCTCGCATTATGATTCATCAACCTCTTGGTGGTGCTCAGGGCCAAGCTGTTGATATAGAAATTCAGGCGCGGGAAATTCTATATCTTAAGCAGCGGCTAAATGAGTTGTTAGCTGGTCACACAGGCCAGCCTTTGGACAGAATTGCAGATGATACCGAGCGTGACTTTTTCATGTCTGCTGCTGAAGCTGCCGATTATGGCCTGATTGATACTGTGATTTCTCGCGATACTGCCGATTTGATGTCAACGCACTAGGTTAGGGCTGATATGTCTAAGTATGACTCCCATCTCAAATGTTCCTTTTGCGGTAAGTCTCAGGAGCAGGTGCGAAAGTTAATTGCTGGTCCAGGGGTATATATCTGTGACGAGTGTGTTGATCTGTGTAACGAAATATTGGACGAGGAACTGTTTGATTCAAGTTCTGCTGTTACTCCTCCAGCGCCCCGTCGAGAACAGCAACCTGAGCGCGGTCGTAAATCACCCTCACATATTTCTCTAAATCAGATTCCTAAACCCAGAGAGATTAAGGCCTATCTTGACGAACATGTGATTGGTCAGGACGAGGCTAAAAAGGTTTTATCTGTAGCAGTCTACAACCATTACAAGCGGTTGAGCTATGTTCAGTCGGGAGGTGATCCTGGTGAGGACAGTGTAGAGTTACAGAAATCTAATATCTTACTGATTGGCCCAACTGGTTCAGGGAAAACCTTGCTGGCTCAAACATTGGCAAAGATTTTAGATGTGCCTTTTGCCGTAGCTGACGCAACTACCCTCACTGAGGCTGGTTACGTAGGTGAGGATGTAGAGAATATTTTGCTAAGGCTACTACAGGTGGCAGACTTGGATGTTGAGGAAGCTCAGCGAGGCATCATTTACATTGACGAAATTGATAAGATTGCTCGTAAGAGTGAGAACCCGTCGATTACGCGAGATGTTTCTGGCGAAGGTGTGCAGCAGGCTCTACTCAAAATGTTAGAGGGCACCGTTGCTAATGTTCCTCCCCAAGGTGGCCGAAAGCATCCATATCAGGACTGCATCCAAATCGACACCAGCAATATCTTATTCATATGTGGCGGTGCCTTCGTCGGTCTAGAGAAAATTATTGAACAGCGTATTGGTAAAAAGTCCATGGGCTTTGTGCAGGGCTCAGGTGAGCCTCAAACCCAATTTAACCGTGATAAGCGCGCCGCTGATATATTAAAGAGCTTAGAGGCCGATGATATCGTTAAGTTTGGGATGATTCCCGAATTTATTGGCCGTATTCCAGCTATATCGGTACTCAATCCGCTTGATGAAGAGGCACTGATGGCGATTTTGACCGAGCCGAAGAATGCTCTGGTTAAACAGTTTCAAAAGCTGATGCTTATGGATAGTGTCAGCCTAGAGTTCAAGCCAGATGCAATTCGCGCCATTGCTCAGGAAGGGTATCGCCGCAAAACGGGCGCTCGGGCTCTACGCAGCATTATTGAGGAAATTATGTTGGATGTTATGTACGAGCTGCCTTCAAGAAAAGATATGAAGCGTTTTCAAATTACTCGTGAGATGGTTGAGAAACGCTCCACTGCTGAGCTGCTGATGCATCCTTCTTCATTACCCAAGCCAGAATCTGCTTAAGCAAAACCTGTGATTCAACTATTTCAGTATCCCTAAATGGCAATCTGTAAGAGGTGTAACTAGCTGAAGAGATGTATGGCCTACGTAGCACTGAACGGGGTTGACCACTATTATGAATGGATTTGTAATGGCAAGCCGGGGCGTCGACCAACTTTAGTTTTTCTTCACGGATGGGGAGGCTCTGCTCGCTATTGGGAACGTACAGCCCACATTATGCAGGACAAATTTGATTGTCTACTGTATGATTTGCGTGGGTTTGGTCGCTCATCACCTGCACTAGCCACTACACCTGAGCTCGGAGCTCTAGAGAGTTTTGCGGATGATCTTGAATGTTTACTAACTACTTTGAAGTTAGGGCAGGTATTCATCAACGCTCATTCTATGGGCGCTTCAGTAGCACTGTATTTTCTCAATCGCTATCCCCAACGGGTTAGTAAAGCAATACTGACCTGTAATGGCTCATTTGAATATGATGAGCTTGCTTTTAATGCCTTTCATACCTTTGGTAGCTATGTAGTGATGTTTCGACCTGCATGGCTAGCGCGTGTCCCTCTAGCACCTCGATTCTTTATGGCGCGATTTCTAAAAGGAGAAATTCCCTATGAAGATAAGAAGGTGTTTCTGAATGATTTTTTGCAAGCTGACACCGCAACGGCTATGGGTACGCTTAAAGCATCGGTCAGCAAACATGCTACAGAAACGATGCCTCAAGCATTTTCAGCGCTTAAAGTACCTACCCTAATTATATCTGGCCAATACGATAGGATTACCCCTGCTGAACTAGGGCGTCAGGCGGCATCTTTGAGTAGCCATATTAAGTATGCTGAAGTTCCAGATACTGGGCATTTTCCTATGTTGGAAGATGCAACGACATATCTTGCCATGGTTAGAAAGTTTTTAAACTAGCTGCTAGCTGGAAAATCAGCCCAGCATTGATTGCTGAGATGATAAACAAGCTAGCACTGGTTTTCAGGTATGGCAATTTGCTGAATGTATTCAGCAAATTGCCCCGTAATCTAACGCTTTCAGCGATCACCGTTATTATGAACATGCGCACCAAGATATCGATATGTAGCTAGCCACTGCAAGTCAAAACATTTTGCTAGCGTATCTAAGCTGACCTAACTTTGTTATTTCTCTTAAGAAAAAAGTTACATACACAAACTTTGATGGGAACTATATAACAAAGTTGTTTTATATGGGGGTCAACCTGGAAAAGGCTATCGTAGAATCTCTAAATTAATTTTTACAATACGTGAGTGATAGTGCGATCGCACTATCTATTACAGCTATAGCTCCTACATATGTGGGAGAAGGTGCATCACAAAAAAGCACACAAGCAAATTTTTATCGAAATAAACTTACTCAGAAAAATCACTGATTAGATTTCTTCAATGTGGCGTGCTATCCGCATTTAGGAAATCTAGTCAAAAGTGCTATTTTTAACAGCCAGAGTAAATACACGGAGACTTTCAGGAAATTCATAGACTGAGTCCCGTAATCCAACGATGGTGCGCTTAAGTCAACATCCCGACAATGTACTTAAATCACGATTTAACGCCCTGACACAGGATATTTAGCACACTATGGCTACTCAAACCTCATCGCTTCGCTCTCGCGGGATGGAGATGCTGATGGCGTATAAACAAGAGCCCTCCATCAAGCTGCGCAATGATTTAGTTCGCTTAAATGCTGGTCTAGTGCGGAAAATAGCACACCGCGTTAGTCATCAATGCGCTGAACCTTATGAAGATCTTGAGCAGATTGGCTATCTTGGCCTAATTCGAGCGATCGAGCGGTTTGATCCAAGCCAAGGATGCGCGTTCAGCTCGTTTGCCGTGCCCTACATTCGTGGTGAGATGCTCCATTTTCTGAGAGATCGAGGATCTACAGTTAAAATACCCCGTCGTTGGCAAGATTTACAAAAGGCTAGTCAGAAGCTACAAGCTGATTTACTTCGTCACTACGGTCGCCAGCCATCTGACCATGAAATGGCACAGGCACTTGATATTTCAGTCAAAGAATGGCGTCAAGTAAAAATGGCCAACAAAAATCGGATGCCATTAAGTTTAGATGCCACAGTTTGTCATCAAACTGACTCAACCATCACCTTAGGAGACACCCTGCCTGATATGCACTATCAGCTGCTGCAGGCTCTAGAAGAAGATCGTCAGCAGGTGCAGCGAGCACTTAATCAGCTGGAGGATAAGACTCGCTCAGCCATTGAATTTGTCTTTTTTAAGGGGCTGTCCCGTAAGGAAGTGGCTGAACGTATAGGTGTTAGCCCAATGACCGTCACTCGTCGGATTCAGCGGGGAGTGGATCAAATGATTGCTTACTTGCAGCCTCAAACACTACAAATAGATCCATAAATCCTCACCAGGGATAGTCAAATACTAGTACCCCTGGAATTCCCGAAAGCTAGCTTAAGTCTTTTCTAGACGTTTAGTTTCTGCATAAATCGAAGATAGCGGTGTGGGTATTGTGTCACGCCGCTATTTTTGTAGTAATAGAGAGAGATCTGATTGATCAGGTTTAATAAGATCAATAGCTAGTTGAGTTGGTGAGGGAGTGATCGTGATAACTGAATCAGTCAGCTGGGTAACCCAAAACACCTCAAAATTTGAGCAGCTACAGGCTCAATTAACGACGTGTTGGCAACCCATTGACTGTTTTGATCGTGCTCCTAGACAGATTTTAGTCGTGCCTTCTCTAAGCCTGGATCAAGAGGAATTAAGAAAGGTAGAGGGAGTACATCATTACGAAGAGCGTCTGCTTTTTTCTCTGCTTCATTTACGCAACCCAAACACATCTTTAATCTATGTAACTTCACAGCCGTTACATCCGAGTGTTGTGGACTATTACCTGGAGCTATTGCCAGGAATTCCTAGTTCCCATGCTCAAAACAGACTGCAGTTATTTTCTACCTATGATGGGTCACAGCAGCCGCTGACCCAAAAAATTTTGCAGCGTCCACGTCTGATTGAGCGCATTCGTCAGTATCTTTCCCCACAAGAAGCTTACATGGTGTGCTTTAATTCAACGGTTTGGGAGCAGCAATTGGCACTTGAATTAAACATTCCATTGATGGCGGTGTCTCCAGCACTATTAGATTTGGGGACCAAAGCTGGAAGTCGCGATATTTTTGCCGCTTGCGGTGTTCCTCATCCAGAAGGCAGCTGTCTTACCCGCTGTGTCAAGGATCTGGCAATCGCTGCAGCCCGACTTTGGGAGCGACAGCCTGGTCTTAAACGGATTGTAATTAAGCTAAATGAGGGGTTTTCAGGTGAAGGGAATGCCCTGTTGATGTTAGATGAACTGACTGCTGTGGCCCCTGGTAACGAGTCCCATGGAAATCGCGTCAGTGCTCTAATAGAAGCCTTTAAATACATGCGATTTCAATACGTGCATGAGACATGGGAGCACTTTAGTCGGAAGATTGAGGAACTAGGTGCGATCGCAGAAGCCTTTATCGAAGGTGATATCAAACGATCTCCCAGTGTTCAAGGCCACATTACTCCGTTTGGAGAGGTGGAAATTTTATCCACCCATGACCAGATTTTGGGTGGGCCAGATGGACAAATCTTTCTAGGCTGTCGGTTTCCTGCAGATGAAGCCTATCGTATGGAACTCCAAAAAATGGGGTGTCTTGTTGGAGAAGTTCTAGCCAAGCGAGGAGCACTAGAACGGTATAGCGTTGATTTTATTGCAGTTCAAACAGCGCCTCAGCAGTGGGAACTGCATGCAATCGAAATTAACTTGCGTAAGGGAGGAACCACCCATCCATTTATGGCGCTGCAGCTACTGACCAACGGTAGCTATAACCTTGAAGATGGTCAGTTCTATACGCCTCAGGGACAGTCCAAATATTACCGAGCCTCTGATAACTTGCAGAAGGAACAGTACAAGGGGCTTTTACCCAACGATCTCATGGATATCATTATGGTTGACCAGCTGCATTTTAACTCCATTGCTGGCACAGGAGCTGCATTTCACCTGATGGGGTGTCTGTCTGAATATGGCAAGCTAGGTCTCACATGTATTGGCAATACATCTGAAGAAGCAGAACAAATCTATGAGCAGGTGGTGACAGCCCTAGACAGCGAAACAAGCTAGCGATCTTTCATCATGCGGGCAATGTCACGCTTTTCTTGTTTTTGTTTTAGAGATTCACGCTTATCGTGCAGCTTCTTACCCCGACCAATGGCGATATTCACCTTCACTCGACCTTTCTTTAGGTAAAGCTTTAGCGGCACCAGGGTCAGTCCTTTTTCTTCTACCTTGCCAATTAGCTTGCGAATTTCTGCTTTGTGCAGCAATAGTCGACGCGGACGACGCGGGTCGTGATTATAAGCCTGGTTGGTCATATTGTGAGGTGAAATGTGGACGTTGAGTAGCCACACCTCACCACTTTTGACCTGGGCATAGCCGTCTCGTAGATTCACTTTGCCCGCTCGGATAGACTTAACCTCAGTACCTCTTAACTCAATACCCGCTTCATAGCTATCTAAAATTTCGTAGGTAAAGCGAGCCTGACGATTATCAGCCATGACCTTAAAGCCGTCGCTGGGCTGGGATTTTTTGTTGGTTTTCGCCATGCTGACCTAAACGACTGTAAAAATTTTGAACCCACTTGGGTTAGTTATTGTAGCGGGCTATTCCGCCACTACGCACCATTCGTGCAGTTCGTAATCAACGCAGCCATTTTGAATCAGTGGATCGGCGTTGACAATGGCTTCAGCCTCATCGCGAGAGGATGCCTGAAATAACAACATACCGCCACCACGCTCAGCCCAATACCCTGTTTTGGCTTGGTGACCTTTAGCAATTAACTCTTTGACGTAGGCAACATGGGCCGGTACAAACTGATCGAATGTGGTCTTATTAACAATGCCATGCTCAATTTTGACAAACCAGACCATAAACAAACTCCAGCAACAGTTGTCTACGAAATATAGCTTTGTGCGGTTCACAACAGTGATGCTCGCTAAAGGCGTAGCAACAGCGATGTGCGATGCGATCTACTGAGCATTCAGCAGATTGTCATACATTGTAAAAATATTAATGGCTAAGCTATGGTTTTGCAGCGATTCTTCATCGCTCTGGTTCCTCCTCCAGAGATTCAGGCAGCTGTCAATGAAATTAAGGGTTATTTTAAGCAGCAGTACGGTTCTCGTAAGGCGTTTAATTCACCGCCGCACATCACATTACAGGCTCCATTTGAGTGGTCAACAGAACAGGATTTAGATGAGTTAATGGAGGGATTGAAGGGATTTGCTGATAAGAGCAAGGGCGAGGTTGCGATCGCACTCCGTAACTTCGGAGCCTTCCCCCCTAAGGTCAGCTATGTCGATGTTGTCCATAGTCCTGAACTTATGGCTTTACAACATGAGTTAGCCACACTGATGGAAACCAAACACGGTATCACCGACCACCGCTATCGCAGCTTCTGCCCTCACATGACTGTTGCCTTTCGCGATCTAACCAAAGCAGCATTTCACCAAGCCTGGCCAGAATTTCAACAAAAAACCCTGGTATTTGACTTTACGGCCCAAAACCTAACCCTATTGCGCCACAATGGCCAGCGGTGGCAGGTCTACCAGGACTATCCATTGAATAAACGGATAGATCCGCCTACGTGAAATGGTGTCTCCCTCAAACTATTACAGAGCAAAATTTTCTCAACCGAGAGAGTCGAGCTTGCTATTTGTTCTTATGAGGCTGTTCCTAAAGCTTCATCTAATGGTTCATGGCCATATAGCGCCATGACCTTTTGAATAAATGCCTGGTGCCATGTATCCCGTTGAGATATGCATGTATCGATACGGGCAGTAAATACATTGGTGGCGTTTTGCCATGTATTGACAGGATTGGTGTAGTCCCATTCATACCCGCCATCAATCCCTGTGTAATAGCTTGGTCTATCAGGAAAGGGGCTGTAGTATCTGCCTGCCCACGATCCCTGAGTCGGGTCATCCAGGTTATTAGACTTATCTAACAGGTAAAGTAACGAATTGGTATCTAATGAGCGAAAGTATCTAGGAAATACTTCTTTGATATGTGCGCCAAGGGCACCAGCCTTTTGGGCAAGTAAGTCATTGAGAGCAACAGCTTCGTCGGCCACGCGTAGATCCTTGTTAAAAGCCATGCCATTCCATGACCAGTCCATTTCTAGCCACCAAAGAGCTGGAAAACGATTCCAGATATCCATGCGGGCCTCTCCCCAAGCATTCCAGTTATATTTTTGACCATCGCCATCGGCCAGGGCATTGTCTAATAGATATGTGCCAATTGAAATCAGCCGTATCTTGCTTTGCTCTGCAGAGGTCAGTTTTTCAAAACTCTGAGGAACACGATGGGTTCCTCCCCATAACAACAGATAGATGGGACGAGGATCGCTAAGACCGGCTTCCGCTTTAATGGCAGCAATAGCCTGGTCATGGCTGGTAAATAACTTGGTGCGCAGAGAGGACGGTGAAGGATACTCTAGCGCTTGAAAATTATAGGCTGGGTTATTGTAGTCCTCTTCATACAGATCCAGCACCATTTGAGTGCCTTGAACCCCACTATCAAGGGTATCGGGCCAGATTCCACGAATGTCTACTTCATCGGCGTACATCATTAGGTGCGCCATTGATTGTCTATCGTCTGGATCGCCGACACCAACCCTGATGTCAGAGATAATTATGACGCGGGGCCTTGGATCTAGCGGCGTAGTGCCTTGTTCTTCTGACTCAGCTACAGACCCGAGATTGCTGCTGCCGCAAGCCCCCGCAGCAAAGCCTATGAGCGAGTTCCTTAGAAAAGCTCGCCTATCCATGGGGTGGTTCTCCTAAAAGATTAAAAGCAATTCAGTCAAGCGAAGTAGACATTACACGCACCCCTTCATACTTCTCGATGTTGCCATGCAGACTGGAAAAAGTCCCGCTCACATACCATCGCATAGCGATAGGTAGAGCGAATTAACTCACTTTCGTCTGCATACTCATCGACAAGAGCCTCTAGCTGGGTTGCTAAGGGCTCAAATTCATCACTGCTGTAGGTAGCAATCCAATCTTTATAGGCGTGCTCAGGAATGCCGTCTTGGGCAAGCTGCTGACCTAGATAGGCATACAGCCGCATGCAGGGTGACATGGCGACAGCTGTGACCCCAATGGGCTGACTCCAGGCCGTTGCCAGTAAAAAGTCTGTATATTGCCGCGTGGCGGTACCTGGGCTCACCTGAGCCAAGTCCACCTGCCAAGCCTGGGCATAGTTATGATGCAGTTTTAGTTCCGATAGTACGCCTGCAGCTAGCTCGTGGAATACATTAAAACTTTTCCAGGTGGGCGCTTTGGCCGCTGCAATACTGTAGGCTCGGGCAAAGGCTTCTAGAAAAAATGCGTCTTGCCCTACATAGTAGGCAAACGTTTCCTTGGGTAAAGTCCCATCTGCAATACCCTGCACAAACGGATGGGCCAGGCTCTCATTAGCCAGTTCCAGATGGTCTTGCCAAAGCTTATAAGAAAGGGCCATGGGGAATCGATCAGCGGTCGGACTGCGGGAGACATTATAGAATTATTAATAGACCAAGACCTACCTCACTGCCTGATGCTTGCCGCCTAATGTTAGATCTGTCCGACCTCAAACGCGAAAGCGACCTACTCACCAACCGCCTGGGCAAAGCTCAGGAGTATCTTTGACCTACCTGCCATTCAAGCAAAAATCGATGATCTAGAACAGGTGGCTGCCCAACCCGATTTTTGGGATAACCAGGAGCAAGCGCAGAAAACGCTGCAAACGTTAAACGAATATAAGTCTTATCTAGAACAGCTCAGTACTTGGAATACTCAGCTAAGCGATATTCAAACCATTGCAGAGTTACTAGAAGTAGAGTCAGATCCGGCTCTTTTATCTGAAGCTCAAGAGACGGCCCAAAATCTGACAAAAGACCTGGATCAGTGGGAACTCCAGCAGCTACTATCTGGCCCCTACGATAAAAACAGTGCGGTTGTGACCATTAACGCTGGTGCCGGTGGGACCGATGCTCAAGATTGGGCAGAGATGCTGCTACGCATGTACACCCGCTGGTGTGAACAGCATGGTTACAGCATCAAACTGGTTGAAGAATCTAAGGGAGAAGAAGCGGGTCTAAAATCAGCCACCTTAGAAATTGATGGGCGCTATGCCTACGGCTATTTGAAAGCCGAAAAGGGCACTCACCGACTGGTTCGGATTTCTCCATTTAATGCCAACGGCAAACGGCAGACTAGTTTTGCAGGTATTGAGGTGATGCCAGTATTGGATAACACCATAGAGCTGGATATCCCTGATAAAGACCTGGAAATTAAGACATCGCGTTCCGGTGGAGCGGGTGGCCAGAATGTAAACAAGGTGGAAACGGCTGTGCGGATTACCCACTTGCCGACGGGATTATCAGTGCGATGTACTCAGGAGCGATCGCAACTGCAAAACCGAGAAAAAGCCATGGCTTTGCTAAAAGCAAAACTGTTAGTCATTGCCCAAGAACAGCAGGCTCAAGCGGTCGCTGATATTCGAGGTGACATGGTAGAAGCTGCCTGGGGCAATCAAATTCGCAACTACGTTTTTCATCCCTATCAAATGGTCAAAGATCTGCGTACTAGCGTTGAAACCACTGCAGTGGACGATGTGATGAATGGCGATCTTGACCCCTTTATCGAGGCACTCCTTCAACAAGAAAATCAAATTACTCAGGAGGCAGCGGTTTAACCCACTCGCGCTGCCGCGACCTGATACATTACCTAATATTTGAACGGTTAAGCTTGGCCCATTGTTAACTGGCCAGCCCTTCTTTAAACACTAGTACCCTTGGCAAAAATTCATGCCCCAATCTCCTCCACCCTCTATCGAAACGCCAACTACCGAGCCTGCACCCAGCTATGTCAAGCTGGCCATGCGTAATATGGTGAAAAAAGGTAGTAAGTCGTTATTTCATTTCTCCCTTACCGCTATGGGTTTACTGGGCGTATTAGTCGGGTTGGCCTACCTCACTCGGTGACTTCGTTAAAGACCAACCATGCAATACCCGAAGTAGAGCTTTGGGTTGAGACTACGGAGTTGGTGGATACCCAATCCTCACAGCTGCCAACGACGTTAACCTGGCAAAACTGGTTTACTGCCTGGCTAAAAGAACTCAAACCCACACTGTCGCCTATTGCTCGCTATGAGGTTAGCCTTCTCCTCACAGACGACACGACTATTCAGCAGCTAAATGCCACCTATCGTTATCAAGATAAAGCCACCGATGTCCTTGCATTTGCTGCCCAAGAAATAGAGCTTCCTGGTGCCGAGACTATTTATCAAGAATCCCCTTTGCCATTGGGGGATGTGGTTATTTCTGTGGAAACAGCTCAGCGGCAGCGTCACAATGATAGTTATTCACTTACTCAAGAGTTAGCTTGGCTCGCAGCCCATGGCCTCCTTCATCTATTAGGATGGGACCATCCCGATGATGCAGCCCTAGAAAGTATGCTGGTAAAGCAGCATGCGCTTCTTCAGCAGATTCATCTAATCTTTTAGCAAGAAGAACGTTAACTTCTGAATCTAGATAGGTAATATACGATTACAGATTTTGATGAAGGTTAACATAGCCTGCAGAATGATAATTCTTTCGGGAAACTATTAAGTGGTTCCAGGCTTCGATTAACTAGGTCCGAAGACTGAATAGGTTCTCTAAATTGACTGAGCAGTAATTCTGACATTGTGGTTGTAGTTACTGCTGATAAATCAGTCGGCCCGTACTTTTCTACAGACTAAAACATATCATCTCTAAGGTTTGTGCATGTCTATTTCATCTAACCTTCAAACCGCTCCCAAGGGTAAAAAGGACAGCAAAACTGCCTGGCAGGTTGCTCCTAATTTATTTATTAGCTTTCGCTATGCCTGGGCCGGTATTGTTTATGCGGTCAGAACTCAGCGAAACTTTCGTATTCATTTGGCAATTGGCTTAGTGGCGCTGTGTCTAGGAATTACATTGCACATTAAACCGATCGAAGCGGCGGTGGTTGCCATTACCATCAGTGCTGTTTTGGTTATGGAACTGATGAACACCGCCTTAGAGTCTGTGGTGGATTTAACCGTCGGTCAGACATATCATGAACTGGCTAAGATTGCTAAAGACTGTGCTGCTGGAGCTGTGTTGATTTCTGCGATCGCAGCCCTGCTAGTCGCTGGATTTATTTACCTGCCGCCCTTGCTTGTGCTTTTAGATACTGGAATCGCTTAAGCTAGGGGCTAACTGAGCTTTGAGCAACCAATGATTTTAGTCATTGATAATTACGACAGCTTTACCTATAACCTGGTGCAGTATCTGGGGGAGTTAGGGCAAACGATGCCTGTAGCGGCTGAGATTCAGGTCTTTCGTAATGACCAAATTACCCTAGACCAAATCCGCTCCATGGCTCCCGATGGCATACTCATTTCTCCTGGACCAGGGACCCCCGACGATGCCGGGATTTCTCTGGAAATTATTCAGAAACTAGGGCCGACTACGCCCATCTTGGGAGTGTGTTTGGGTCATCAAGGTATTGGCCAGATTTTTGGTGGCACTGTGACGGCTGCGGCTGAACTGATGCACGGCAAAACTTCCCCCGTTACCCATACAAATCAGGGGGTATTTGCAGGTCTCGAAAATCCGCTGACGGCGACCCGCTACCATAGTCTGGTAGTAGAGCGAGAAAGCTGCCCTGAGTGTTTAGAAATTACGGCCTGGGTGGATGACGGCACAATTATGGGGTTACGTCATCGTCAATACCCCCATATTCAAGGGGTTCAGTTTCATCCTGAGAGTGTGTTGACCCAGTCTGGGAAAAAACTCTTGCACAATTTTTTGAGTGCCATTCCAACCCGAGTGCCAGTTACTGTCTAAAAAAAGAGCTGCAGAACCTAGAAAACTGGCTAGTCTGTTTAGCGAGTTGTTCCAGGGCTGTGGCACTATAACAAGTCATGGATAGTTCATCTGAATAGGATGTGAGGACACTATGAAACGGCGGCAATTGCTTCGGAATGCCAGTGCAGCATTCGTTGGTACTCTCGGTTTAGGCATTGCCTCTAACTGGCAAGCTTACCAAGCACAAACCGGTACTTTAAGGATTACGGCGCTGGGGCATATGTGCTTTCAGTTTTCCGGCGGTGGTAAAACCATTTTGACCAACCCCTTTACCCCCATTGGCTGTACCGAGGGGCAGGCTGCACCAACATTGGCAGGTTCAGATCTGGTGTTGGTTAGCAGTCGGCTGTTTGACGAAGGCTTTATTCCCGAAGACGCAACAGTCAACTATTTAGATGAGCCAGGTGCCTATGAAATCGATGGATTAAGTGTCCAGGGTGTGGGGATGCCTCACGATCGTGAAGGGGGTCGACGATTTGGTACAAATACTGCCTGGCTATGGTCACAGGTAGGCATCAAAGTTGTGCATTTGGGGGGCGCAGCAGCTCCCATTGATTTAGAGGACAAAATTTTAATTGGTCGTCCTGATATATTACTCGTACCGGTGGGGGGTGGCCCAAAGGCCTACAACCCTACTGAAGCTGTTGCTGCAGTTCAAAGCTTACAGCCTAAGGTTGTTATTCCGACCCAGTACCTGACAAGTGCCGCTAACAGCAGCTGTGAATTGGTTGCTGTAGATGAATTTCTAGAGCTAATGTCGGGCACTCCCATTGAGCGAGTAGGTAGTGTGCTATCGCTTCAGAGTGGCAGTCTGCCAGCCAGCGGGATGCAAATTAAGGTTCTCTCTTAATTAGGCAACATTTACATGTCAATAAATCCAGAATTTCAACAGCGTCGTCAGGCCGTCATGACCGCCATTGGGCAGGGTACCGCTATTTTTGCGAGTGCGCCAACGGCTGTGATGCACAATGATGTGGACTATCCGTTTCGGCAAAACAGTGACTTTTTCTATCTCACTGGGTTTAATGAACCGGATGCGATCGCAGTGCTCGCTCCTCACCACGAAGAACACCAGTTTATTCTGTTTGTCAGACCCAAAGACAAAGAGAAAGAAACCTGGTCAGGCTACCGTACAGGTGTGGACCTAGCCAAGGAAAAGTACGGTGCTCAAGAGGCTTACTCATTCGAAGAACTAGCCGAAAAGCTACCGCAGTATGTAGAAAATGCAGATCGACTTTACTACCACATCGGTGATGACGGTCGTTTAGACCAGCACATTTTGACCTTGTGGCAACGACTATTGTCTAAGTATCCAAAGCGGGGACGAGGACCGGTTGCCATCGAAGATGGGCGATTACTCATGCAGCAGTTTCGCCGAGTCAAAAGTGCTGCAGAACTCGAGCAAATGCGTAGAGCGGTCGCTATATCTGCTAAGGCGCATACCCATGCCATGGCAATTGCTCAGCCCGGTCGTTATGAGTATGAGATCCAGGCAGAAATGGAGCATATTTTTCGGCTAGAAGGAGCATTAGGACCGGCTTATCCATCCATTGTGGCCTCCGGTAAAAATGCCTGCATCCTGCATTACATCGAGAATGATCGCCAGATGCAGACCGATGAGCTACTGCTGATCGACGCCGGATGCGCCTACGGCTACTACAACGCCGATATTACCCGTACATTCCCAGTGGGCGAACGATTTACCTCTGAGCAACGCATTCTCTATGAGTTAGTTCTAAAAGCTCAGCTAAAGGCCATTGAAGCTGTGCAACCAGGACGACCATTTAACGATTTTCATGATGCTGCCACTCGCGTTATCACTGAAGGTCTAGTCGACTTGGGCTTGCTTACAGGCGACGTGGACACACTGATCGAAGAAAAAAAGCATAAAGCATTTTTTATGCATGGTACCGGCCACTTTTTGGGCCTGGATGTTCACGATAGCGGCACTTTGCGCAACCCTGATAAAACCTGGCAATCCTTTGCACCGGGTAATGTGGTAACCGTCGAGCCGGGTATTTACATCGCTCCAAACTATGAGCCAGAAGAAGGGCAGCCCAATGTAGAGCCACGCTGGCGCGGTATTGGTATCCGTATTGAAGATGATGTGCTGGTCACTGAGACTGGCCATGACATCCTCACAGCAGCTGTACCCAAAACCTTAGATGCTATAGAATCGCGTCACTGAGTATGTCTCAACTGATTTTGAGCAGTGCAGTGGTATAAATTTCTTTTGATAAGGGCACTCTAGCGGGCAACTAGAGTAAGTCTGTGATTTTTGTTACGGACATCGCCGACGATTCTTGTCTGAAACACCTAAAGCCGCATGAATCAGAGAAAAGGGTTGTTCTATAAACCGCACAATTTTGAGCCTAAATATCTCAAAACGACCAAATGCGGTTACCCTTGTCTTGCGACATTGATCCTACGGTCGACCCAATCATTGGATGGGCGTGGGATCACCACTGTGAAAAGGAACTGAAGTTGTGCATTGGAAGCCTCTAATTTCTGGCAAAGACATGATCCGCGGAATGTCTGGAATGACATCCGGGGTAATTGGTGTCTTGGGAGCCGTTCTGATTGCTTTGCCAGCTGATGCAGCCAACCTTCAGTTCTGGCGCTTTGATCAGCAACAGAACCGTTTGACGTTTACGACCGACACTCGGGTACGTCCAACGGCTCAACTCATTTTTAACCCAACTCGGTTAGTTATCGACCTGCCCGGTACTCAGATTACTAGCTCGACTACCCGACAACGCCTCCAGGAAGGGTTACAAGAGGTGCGTGTGGGACAGCTAGATGAGCAAACGGCTCGCATTGTGATTGAGCTAGCTCCGGGCTATACCCTAGATCCTCAACAAGTCCAGGTGCGTGGCGAAACCACTCGTCGTTGGTTTGTGCAGCTACCTGAGCTGGTGGCGACCGATGGGGAACGCCCCAGTCAGCCGGCTGTCGCTGAGCGGGCAGTCGAGCAGATAGCTGAATCACCCGATCAAACTCCTAATCAGGTGATCGATACTGAGGGGTCTGAAGGTTCAGCCCAGCGGCAAAATACTCAGGTTCAGAGTGTTGTGGCCACAGCTGATGGCTTTTTTATCCGAGTGTCAGGCGACACACCGGAAGTCCGTGTTAGTCGTTCTCGCCGCCGCGATCCTCAGCGCAAAATAACCTTAGAACTCTCCGATAGTTCAATAGCACCGGGTTTAACCCCTGCCTCACTGCCCAATAATCGTTATAGCGTTGCCAGCTGGGAGGTCTCTCAACAAGACTCAACGGTACTGATAACGATGACATTGGGGGAAGAGAGCCCAGACTGGCAAACGATTTCGACTGAAATAGGCCGTTCCCTCCGAGGTATTTCTGTGCTCCCTGATGGGGTAGCGATCCGTAATATACCGGATACGACGCCCAGTGCTGAGATCCCAGTGCCATCCGAGCCGATTACCAATCGTCCGTCGCCAGAGCCGCGCCCAGAAATACCTCGCCCCTCCCAAAGCCCACCTACTCAACGCCCTCAGCCCGCGCAAGAGCGTATTGTTGTTGCAATTGACCCAGGACATGGTGGACGCGACCCAGGAGCGGTTGGTATCGGTGGTCTTCAGGAAAAGCAGGTAATTTTTCCGATTGCTCAACAGGTGGCTACAATTCTTCGAGAGCAGGGAATAGATGTAGTCATGACGCGCAATAGCGACATTGAGCTAGATTTAGATCCACGCGTGCAGATTGCTGAACGGGCTAGCGCCGATCTTTTTGTCAGCATCCACGCTAATGCAATTAATCTAAGCCGGCCGGATGTCAATGGCTTAGAGACTTACTATTACTCAAACGCAGGGGCTAGTTTTGCCCGCACAGTTCATGATGTGGTGCTGCAAACGATGGGCATGTCTGACCGTCGTGTGCGGCAGGCTCGCTTTTACGTTTTGCGACGTACCTCTATGCCCGCTATCTTAATTGAGGTCGGGTTTGTGACAGGGGCAGAGGATATTCGTAATCTGCGAGATCCGGCCTGGCGGAGTCGCATGGCCGATGCGATCGCACGAGGTATTATTACCCACATCCAGCGTGGTTTTTAGATATCCAACTTTAGTGTCGAGGTAGCCAAGAACAGCTAAGAGGAAGAAAAGCCTTCTACTTATGTTCTGGGTGTTCAGTCGCCTCACAGGGCTCGCCCAAAGAATTAATCTTGCGAATCAGCTGTTGTAAGCGACCAAAGTCACGGTGATTAAACTGAAATGTTAGGCGGGGGAGATTTTCAGTTTCATCCCCCTGTTCTTCTGGGTGCGCTGCTGCCATCTCAATTTTGCCAGCAGCTACAATATCACCAAAAGACTGGTTGAGTTCCTCTAGAGCTCCTGTCCGTAAGCAGGAATTAAGGCGCAACACCAGTCGATCACCGACATATCGACTTGAATGAAATACTCGATAATAGTCAGTAATTTCATGCCAAGCATCGTCGATATTATCGGTGATTACATAGAGGCTAGAATCATCAGGGCTGATAAGACGATTCGCCATTAGGTGATCGCGCACATAGGTATCCCAACCTTGCCAATAGTTTCCACCAGGATGATCAATCAGCACAATTGGCATAGGATCTGCTTTACCTGTTTGTACCAGCGTGAGCGACTCAAACGCTTCATCTTGAGTGCCAAACCCACCTGGAAAAACAGCTAGTGCATCACACTCCCTCAGAAAAAAAAGCTTGCGTGTAAAAAAGTACTTAAATGTAAGAAGTTTAGGATCATTTTCCATAATCGAATTTGATCCTTGCTCAAACGGTAGCCGAATATTTAAGCCAAATGAATGCTCAACGCCAGCGCCCTCATTACCCGCCTCCATAATGCCGGGGCCGGCACCCGTCATAATCATAAATCCTTGCTTAGCAGCTCGCTGTGAAAACGTTTTAGCTAACTGATAATCAGGGTGCTCCGCAGGTGTACGGGCTGAACCAAAAACGGCAATTTTGCGAGTATGACGATGTGGATAAAAGCCCTGGAAACCCAGCTCCATGTCCTGCAGCGTATTACTCAAAATCTTCCAATCCAAGCGATCGGCCTCTCGCCCAATCATCCTTACCAGAGTTTCCAAAATTTGCTGAATGACAGCGCCATGCTCCATTGAGGGCAGCTGAGTAACAATTTCAGAAATCTTCTCTTGTAGATGGGTCGGTAATTTTGTTGTGGGGGTGACCATAAAACACGCAGTGGTGAAGATTTTGAGTCGACTAATTAACTAAGAGAGCGTCTAGCCTCCCAATTGTATATAGTACCGCTCTAATGTGTTGGGACATTGGCAACAGCGCCCTGTTGGCAATGTCCCGCTCGTCCATTTATAAAGAACGGTTCCAACATAAATGTCGGAACCGCAAAAGCATTGCTTCGTATTCAACAGATAGGTGGCTACATGCTCACCTCACTAACCAATCCAGCAACGAATGCTCACAGGTTCTTGGTATCTTTAGTATCTATAGATATTTTTCAAGCGTATTAGCCAGAGTAGTCTTAGGCACAGCACCAACCACCATGTCCACACGCTGACCATCCTTAAAGATCATCAAGGTAGGGATACTACGAATGCCATACTGGCTAGCCACTTTGGGGTTATCGTCTGTATTAACTTTAACAACCTTTACCTTGCCATCGTACTGTTCAGAAATCTCATCTACGACGGGGGCAACCATCCGGCAGGGACCACACCAAGGGGCCCAAAAGTCTACGAGCACCGGTAGCTCGCTCTTTAGAACTTCTTGCTCGAATGTCGAATCTGTGACTTGTGCGGCTGACATCCCTATATTCCTTGTCGACAAATATCAGATTTTCACCATAACTGATTTTGGTATACGCCTCGTATCAGCATTCCTCATATCAGCATTGGAAAATTCAACCTTAAGAATACCCCTTTATGACCGTCTCCACTGTCTGAAAAAGTTTTATTTATCTCTTACCTAGCATTCAACCCACCTAGCGTAATGGGGTTCATTCGAGCTGGAGTAATTCTCAAATTTAGACCATATAGGAACCGCCTAAACCAAATAGGTTTAGGCGGAGTGTGGTGTGAGGAGT
>ERZ1740070.112-NODE-112-length-56121-cov-9.410677_pt1 | contig 56121 bp, 47 predicted proteins | sample MGYA00581734_ERZ1740070 | MGnify/ENA primary metagenome ERZ1740070 (study PRJEB43018, sample SAMN04849744) | marine metagenome | isolation source: floating plastic debris | place: Pacific Ocean | collected 2008-09-01 | study: EMG produced TPA metagenomics assembly... | reverse complement strand
TTTGCACTGGAAACGCCGGGTCGATCACGATGCGGGCGCACGGCGTGTGCTCGGCGAGGGCCGCGAGAAACTCGCCCCGGCCTGCGCCGACCTCGATGAGCGTGCTATCGGCGTCGAGCGCGAATCGGCGGGCGAGGGTGCGGGCGAGATTCTGCTGGTAGTCGGTGAACGTTGGGGAGGCGGCTTGCGAGCCGTCGTAGGCCGGGGCGTAGTCGACCAGCCCGGCATCGAAGGCGGCGTTGAACGCCAGATCGCACGAGGTGCAATGCGCGATCGCGAGGTCGGCGCTGGGCTGACCGGGGCGTGAGCGGTCGCACGACTGCGCGGGCACCGCGCTCGCCTCATACACAGGGGTGAGCTGGTCGCTCTCGCAGATCGGGCACTGGGCACGCACGTCCGACGATGCTACCGGCCCGTGACGGGTTGGGGGCGATACGCTCCCCGCGTCCAATCCAAGGAGGGTTCGCGATGCGTGCAGTGATGGTCTGTGTGGCATGGATGCTCAGTTCGGTGATCGGGGCGAGCGCGTCTTTGGCGCAGCAACCCCGCGAGGCTGAGTTGCCCGAGCCGCCGACCGAGTTCCGCGCGCTCTGGGTCGCGACGGTTGCGAACATCGATTGGCCCAGCGTGCGGGGCATGCCCGTGCCGCAGATGCGCGCGGAGATGAACGACATTCTCGATACCGCGGCTCGCACGGGGTACAACGCGATCGTGTTGCAGGTCCGGCCCGCGGCCGACGTGCTCTATCCCTCGGCGTACGAGCCCTGGAGCGAGTTTCTCACGGGCAAGTGCGGCCGGCCGCCGCGCGATGTTGATGGCAGCGACTACGACCCGCTCGCCGAGTGGATCGCCGGCTCGCACGCCCGCGGGCTCGAACTCCACGCGTGGTTCAACCCCTTCCGATGCCGGCACAAGGACGCCCGCACGGGCCCATCGGCGGGCCACGTGATCAACAAGCGCCCCGACATCGCCCACGAGTACGGCGAGTACTGGTGGATGGACCCGGGACACCCAGACGCACGCGCCCAAACACTCAACGTCATGCGCGAGGTCGTCCGCAACTACGACGTCGACGGCGTCCACATCGACGACTACTTCTACCCCTACCCCGAACGCAACATGCCCTTCCCCGACGACGCGATGTGGAACCAATACGTCGCGACCGGCGGCACGCTCGGCCGAGACGACTGGCGACGCGACAACATGAACAACCTCGTCCGCGACATGTACCAGATGGTCAAGCGCGAGAAGTCCTGGGTGAAGGTGGGCATCAGCCCCTTCGGGTTTTACAGGCCCGATCACCCCAAGGGCGTGCGCGGCTTCGACCAGTACGAGCGGCTGTACGCCGACGCTCGGCTCTGGTGGCGCGAGGGCTGGATGGACTACTGCTCGCCCCAGCTCTATTGGGAGACCACCGCGCCGGGGCAGCCGTTCGTGCCGATCTTGCAGTGGTGGGTCCGCGAGAACCAGACGGGCCGACACCTCTGGCCGGGCCTGTCACTGAGCCGCGTGAGCGCAACGCCCGGCGAGGGGCGCACGCCCGCGATGCCCGCCGAGCAGATGCGCATCATCGAGCGCTCGCCCGGGACCGACGGCTACGTGAAGTTCTCGATGGTCGCGCTCATGCAAGACCGCCAAGGCTTGCAACAGGCAATGACCGCCGCGAACGGTCCGCGTGCGATCGTGCCCGAGAGCACGTGGCTCGATGTGCCCGCGGGCGCAATGCCGCCGGCGGTGAGCCTCAACGTGCGAGCGGCCGGTGGCGACTCGGGCGTGGCGGTCTGGTGGCCCGAGGGAAGCACGCACACGGCGGGCCTGAACCACGACGGCACGCGCCAGTGGATCGTGTGGAAGCGGTATGGCGATGCGCAGACGGGCGCGTGGCGCGTGGGCGTGCTGCCGCCCGAGCCGCGGTCGGTGGGCGTGCGGATGACCAGCGACGGCAAGCCGCTGACCGCGATGGCCGTGCGGGCGGTGGGCGTCGCGGGCAAGCAGGGCCCGATCGCGTGGTGGGCGGCGGAGTAGTGCGATTCGTCTCCTCACCACCCTCGGGGCTGGGGTGGTGAGGAGGACTCGCATCGCGTGATGTCGGAGCCGGTGCGCACACGCGTGGCCCGGCGCCCGGAAATCTTCGGGTTTTTCTTGCACGCACAAGTTCTTTACGCGCATGCGGTTGCGGCCTCGGCGCGGGGCGCATCGCGCTCGTGCTGCGCACACGCGTGACCGCTCGCCCCACTGGTAGGGGCGCGTGCGATCGCGCCCGCACACACCAACCACGCGGCACACCCGCCCGACTCGCAACACGCGAACGGGGGTACGGGGGGGGATGGGCTCTGTCCATTTCCTGCTGCGCAGCAAGGACGAATCGAACATGACCGACACCACCACGACGTACATCGGCGACGGCGCCCACGAGCGCCACCCGACCAGCGCGATCTCGCGCCCGATCGTTCGCACGCTCGCCGACGTGCCCGCCCGCGAGGTGCAGTGGATGTGGCCCGGGCGGTTCCCGCTGGGGAAAGTCACGCTGATCGCGGGCGATCCCGGGCTCGGCAAGAGCTTCCTCACGCTCGATATGGCGTCGCGACTCAGCCGGGGCGCGGACTGGCCCGACGCGGCGTACCCGAACCGCCTGCCCGGCTCGACGCTGTTGATCTCCGCCGAGGACGACCCCGCCGACACGATCCGCCCGCGTCTGGACGCGATGGGCGCGGACACCTCCAAGATCCGCGTGCTCGACGGCGTGTTCTGGACGAACGCAAAGGCCGCCGCCCCGCTGCGCCTCGACCGCGACGTGAGCAGCATCGACAAGGCGCTCGAGACAATGGAGATGCCCCGCCTGGTCGTGATCGATCCGATCAGCGCGTACCTGGGCAGCGTGGACAACAACTCGAACGCCGACGTGCGCGTGGTGCTCGCGATGCTCGGCGCCCTCGCCGAGAAGCACCGCGTCGCGATCGTCTGCGTCACGCACCTGAACAAGGGCGGGACGGGCAAGGCGGTCTACCGGGCGATGGGAAGCCTCGCGTTCGTCGCCGCCGCACGCGTGGCGCACATCGTCACGAAGCACCCGGGCGACGAGCGTTTACGCCTGCTTTTACCGGTAAAAATGAACATCGACGCGACCCGCACGGGCCTGGGCTTCCGCGTGGAGCAGGGCCGCGTCGCGTGGGCCGAGGGGCAGGCAGCGCTGACCGCCGACGACCTCGAGAGCGAGGGCAGCCAGGAGACCGCCACGCAGCTGAGCGACGCGATGGAGCTCATCGCGATCCGCCTCAAGGACGGCCCGGTCCCCGCCGCGGAGATCAACCGCGAGGGCGAGGAGATGGGCATCTCATCGACCACCCTCGGCCGAGCCCGCAAACGCATGGGCGTCAAGACCACCCGCCAGAACAGCGTGTTCATGTGGTCGCTGGGCGAGTGAGCGTGGGGGAGCGAGCGTGGGTGAGCGATTCGTCTCCTCACCACCCTCGGGGCTGGGGTGGTGAGGAGGAGGTGGGAAGCAGAACCCAGCCGAAGACCCAGCCGAAGACCCAGCCGAAGATAACGCAGCGCGACGATGCCCTCCCTCTCCCCCGCGGGGAGAGGGCTGGGGTGAGGGGTTTACGAACGGCCTTGCGCCTCGGCAACGCGTTTCCGAGCGACACGTCGTATGGTCGCGAGCACCCCGTCGAAGTCTGTAGAGAGCGATGACGCGGTGAACCGAAGCGTCTGGATGCCGCGGTCGCTCAGCACGCGATCCCGGTGGTCATCGCGGAGACGGTCGTGCCGACGCCCGTCGATCTCGACGACGAGCAGCGCTTCAGCGCAGTAAAAGTCTGCGACGAAACGCCCGAGGGTGTGCTGACGGCGGAACTTGAGCCCATCGAGCCGTCGACCACGCAACCTCGACCAGAGCACGCCTTCGGGGGGCGTCTGGTCGCGCCGGAGCCGCCGCGCTCGCTCGACATCGCCGGTCGACATGCTTGCCAAGATACACCAAGACACGCCCGCCCCTTCGTGTCGAGCGCTGCTCGACGCTCGAAGACCCCTCACCCCAGCCCTCTCCCCCGAGGGGAGAGGGAGGAAGACAGAGACGATGCGGCACGGCTCACCACCCCACCTGCGCCCGCCGGCTCACCTTCCCGATCGGCCTGCTGGTCCCCTCCCACACCGCGAGCCCCTTCTCGATGTCGGTCACGAACATCCGCACTTGGTATGTGTTCTGCCGCGTGTTCTGCATGATGCTCGTGGTCCACAGCACCTGCGTCCGCAGGCTCAGTGTCGGGGCTTGGAGGCGGCCGAACTCGGGGACGGTGCTCGACTCAAAGCGCGGGTTCTCGCGCACGTCGACGCCCTCGCGGGTCATGCGGTCGGTCGCGTCGTCGCCCATGCTCGAGACGTACACCGCCTTGCCCGACTCGAGCAGCCGCTCGCGCACGCGGCTGAGCAGGATCTCGTTCGGGAAGCCCGAGATGTCCGTCTTGTTCTCGATGTCCGAGACGACCATCCGCGTCGGATGGGGCCTGTAATTCTCGAGGAAACCGCTCGCGAGCATGCGACGCGTGAGGTCGTCGGCCGCGTCCTGGATCTCCAGATAATCGATGCCCGACGAGACGACCGCCTGGTCGGTCTCGGCATCGACCTTCACCACCGGCGGCGACTGGCAGCCGGTCAATGCGGCGAGTGCGATCAAACTACTTACCACCCCCGCCACCGGCGTGGTGAGGAGACGATTCGTGCGTGTGCGTGTCATGGTGTGAACTCCGTATCTGCCTTGGTGTGTTGGTGCATTCTTCCGTGCGTGGGTGCTTCTGGATCAACGAGCCGCGATCGCCGGCGGCATCAGCCCCGGATCGTCAGCCGCCAGTCGACGGCGTTGGGCGTGGGCGCGATGCCCGTGAGGCTCATGCGTTGCCCGGCGAGGATGGACTGGCGTGTCCACGCGCTCGCGGGCCCTTCGATCACGAAGCCGTCGGCGTCGTACCAGTCGTAGCGATACTGGAACCACGTGCGCCCGTCGGAGACGTTCGCGACGTTCGCCTGGATGCGTCGCAAGCCGTTGGTCTCACCCTCGTACACCGAGCCGATCCGCACGCGGCGGTCCAGCGGCGGGTTGAGCACGATGCGGTCGATCGCCTCCACGTTGGGCGTCGCCTCACGATCGGTCGGGCCGGTCGTGTTGACGTTCTGGTTCGCGCAGCCCGCCAGCAGCAACGCTGCGCCGGTTGCGAGCAATGCCTTTGTCGTTACGTGCTTCATCACGGCGTGCTTCATCAGGGTGTGCTTCATCACGGAGTCTCCTTCTTACGGTCCATCTCGAAGTGGTTCATATGTAAGGGGCATCGTCAGCGCCGCCAGCTCGCCCCCCACCGCACGCGCGTGCACCAGCACAGCGCGCACCGGCGGCAGCGCAAGCTCCGCTTCCAAGCCGGCAACACGCAGCGCCATCGCACTGTCGCCCGCCGTGCGCTCCATGCGCACCAGGTGCACCCGCTTGCCCAGGCTCGACCATCCCCGCGTGTCGGCCTCGGCCGACGCGAGCTTCCAGAGCGAGCCGAGCAGCAAAATCCACCACTCGTTGTCATCGCCCGCCAGCTCGCGCGATGTGATCGTTGCGCTCTCCTTCACCGCCAGCGACATGATCGCCCGCAGCGTCACCGCCTCGATCTCCGCGTCGTAATCCGCCGCCACCACCGAGTCGAGGCTCATCAGCCCCTGCGATCGCACCGCGTCCGCCCCCCCACTTCGCCCGAGAAAACCAGCCTGAAACTCATCCACCCGCTCCCGCTCAAACCGCAGCACCGGCAGCGACACCGCCCCCGCCCCGCCCCAGGGCGTGAAGTACGGCACCGTCCGGCGATCCAACACCGCGCCCAGCCCCGTCTCCATCATCACGTACACCACGCCCGCCGACCCGCTCCGCAACCACGCGCTGTCGGCGAGGTCGCGTTGCACGAACGTGTTGCCCGGCACCATCGCTGCGACGCGCGCAAACTCCGCCCGCGCGTTGCTCGCATCGCCCTCGGCAGCCATCAGCAACGCCGACAGATACGACGTCCACGGATTCAGCGTGCCCACCTGCGCCGGATCCACCGCGAGCCTCGCCCGCTCGATGTCGGCCTTGATCGAAGGGTCATCGAGCAAGGGCGCCACGTCGCCAGCGCGCTCATGGCTGCGTGTTCGCGCCAGCGCCTCGTGCCGAGCCTGCACCGCGCGCGTCTGCGCGACCGACGCCTTGCGTCGCTGGACCTGCGCCTCGGTAAAGTCGCTGTCCGCCAGCGCCGCCAGCGCCGAGTAGGTGTGCATGAGCACGCGATCGGAAAGCCGACCGCGGTAGGTCGTCGCGAGCTGGTTCCAGATGTTCGCGGTGATGCCGGCGCTGAGGCGCGTCTCGGGCTCCTGGTCGAAGTCGTCCATCATCGCCTCGGCCTCGCGCAGCGCCACGCGGGCCTCGGCGATCTGCCCATCCTCGAGCAGCGTCTTGCCCCGCTCGAGCGTCCAGAGCAGCCGATGCTCGCGAGGCCCCCACCGCTGCTGGCGAGCCGCAAGGTCGGCCGCGGCCGCCAGATCACCCGAGGCGTACGCGTCGCGGAACGCGAGCTGCGCATCCCGATACCCGCACCCCGAGAGCCCCAGGCACCCAAGCGCGATCAGAATGGAAACGATTGCCTGCAAACGAGTTACCCCAAGACGCCAGCCCGCCGGGGCCCGATATCCGAGCCACACCCGAGCCACGTTAGCAGACACTTACCTGCCGTCCAAGCCCAAGTTGCACCCGCCCGGGCCGCCGGGGGACCGAGCCGTGACGCCCCAGCCGCGTTCGGGACCGATCCTGCGCGCCCACATCACCTTGTCACCCCCGCCACTGGCGTGGTGAGGAGGACGAGCACCCGCCCCCAATCCTGGGCACACGCCCATTCCTGGGGACACCCCGCACTGGTAGGCTCGGCGGTCAACCGCACAACCGGGAGGTGCGCTATCAACGAGCATTCGACGAACCGCGCGGCCCGTGCCAGGGTCGCGACCGCCTCATTGGCAGCCATCGCCCTCATCGCGACGACCGCCCACGCGGGCCCCGTCATCGCGCCCGGCTGGGGCGCTCCCATCTTCGAGGACAACTTCGACGGCAACACCGTCAACCAAGGCGTCTGGCAAATCGCCGATTGGGCCGGCGCGAACAACAACGAGTCGCAGTACTACCACCCGAACCAAGTCTCCCAGCAGAACGGCTCGCTCGTGCTCCGCGCCGACCGCGATCCGGGTTGGTCCTTCGGACGCGAGTTCAACTCCGGCCTCGTCCGCAGCTGGCAAGAGTGGAGCCACGGGCGATTCGAGGTCCGCGCACGCGTGCCCAACGGCCAGGGCTTCTGGCCCGCGATCTGGCTCCTCCCCCGCGGCGCAACGTGGCCCGCCGGCGGCGAGATCGACATCATGGAAGCACGCGGCGACCTTCCGTACCGCATCAGCAGCGCCGTCCACTGGGGCTGGGATGTCAACAACCACCAGTACGTCTCGCAGGCATACGAGAGCGGCGCAAACTTCCAGCAGGGCTACCACGACTACGCCGTCGAATGGGAAGTCGGCACCGTCCGCTTCTACGTCGACGGCGTTATGCACTACCAACTCTTCGAGCCCGCCATCGGCATACCCAGCACGCCCAAGAGCATCGTGCTCAACCTCGCCGTCGGCGGCGATTACTCGGGCTACCCCGATTGGACCACGCCCTTCCCCGCCTCGTTCGACATCGACTACGTCCGCGTCTGGCAGCGCCCCGAGATCATCGCCCCGCCCACCTCGCGCATCACCGACCCCGGCTTCGAGGACAGCGCACTCACCGACTGGCAGACCTTCGGCAACACCATCGACAACGTCGCCTCCGACTGGGGCACGCCCCGCGACGGCCAGCGCTCACTCAAAATCTACGGCCAATTCGACGGCGCCGAGAACTACTCCGGCGCTTTCCAGAACATCGCCGTCAACGGCCCCAACGGTGGACAAGTGCGCTTCACCGCCTCCGCCCACGCGCTCACACGCTCCGAGGACTCCATCGCTCGCACCCCGAACGACGTGCTCCTCAAGGTCGAGTTCTACAGCGAGGCCGGCGCCGAGTACGGCTCGCCCGCCTTCATCTCCGAGACCGAAGTCACCATCGCCGATGCGAGTTCCCCCGAAGACACCTGGACCCCGAGCCAGCTCGAGGGCATCGCGCCACGCAACGCCGTCGAGGCGCGCGTCGCCGTCGTCTTCCGCCAGCCCGCATCGAACCCGGGCGGCTCGATCTTCGTCGACAGCGTCACCTTCGAGACCGTCTGCGCCGCCGACCTCACGACCGACGGCACAAGCAACGGCACCCCCGATGGTGCCGTCACACTCAGCGACTTCAGCTACTACCTCCGCCTCTGGCCCCTCGGCCACCCACTCACCGACATCACGACCGACGGCACCCTCAACGGCATCCCCGACGGCCAAGTCACCCTCAGCGACTTCAGCCTCTACCTCACCCTCTGGTCCGCCGGCTGCCCGTAGGCATCACGACCAACTGCGCTTCGACACAACTGCGCTTCGACACAACTGCGCTTCGACACAACTGCGCTTCGACGGGCTTTATCCTCCCTCGCCCCCGAGGGGAGAGGGCCGGGGTGAGGGGTTCGGATTCGTCGCGCTGCGTTCAACCCGCGGACACGCTCGCGTCCAACATCGCCTCTCCACCCCCCACCCTCGCGTGGTGAGGAGGAGGTGACGAGCACGACGCGCCGAGCCATCGGCTACTTGACGATCTTCTCCCACTGCTTCTCCAGCCGTTGCGGCGAGACCTTCACCGCCGTCTTCAATTCCTGCGCAAACAGACTCACCCGCAGCTCCTCGATCATCCAGCGATAGTCCACCAGCGCCGGGTCGACCACGCCGTGCGCATCGTGCAACTCCTTCGCCCGGCTGTACCCCGCCCAGAACCGCGCCACCTGCGCCTCAAGCTCCGCATCCCGCTGATGCCCCACGTTGCGGATCTTCTGCATCCGCGCCTGCGTCGCCCGCAGATACCTCGGCATGTGCGCGAGCCACTCCCAGGGCGTCTCGGTCAGAAACCCCGAGAAAACCAGCCCATCGAGCTGCTCGCCAACACTCCGCGCCATCCGGCCCCACGCCTCGGGCGCGTTCTCCGCGGTCACGCGCGCCAGCGCCTCCCGCGACCGCTGGTGCTCCTCCAGCACCCCCGCGACGACCTTGAGCACCTCGACCTGCCCGTCGCCCAACCGCACGTACCCCTGGTCCAGCCGCCGCTCGTACTCGACCTCATCCCGCGGGATCGGCCGGCCCGCGACGAACGCCCGTTCGGCGATGAGCGTCACGATCTCCGTGCGCAGGTCGTGCTCGCCGCCCGACGTGTTTGGAACCGACGCGTACAAGAGCGACAACCGATCAACATGCGGCAGCCGCTCGGCGCGGTACTTGAACTCGTCGTGCAGCGTCAGCATGCACAGCCGACGAAGCCCCGCCCGGTTCGCCTCCGCCGCCGCCGCGGGCGACTCCATCAATCGCAACCCCACCGTCCGGCTCGACTCATCGACAATCGCCGGGTGCCCGACCAGCGTCACGTTGTTCCGCGTGATCTCGACGGTCTTCGGAATCTCCCCGAACGACCAGCCCGTGAGCCCGGACTGAATCAGCGGGTGCGACTCGACGCCCGCCAGCCGACCGCGCACCTCGCGCCCCACCGACCGCTTGATCTCCTCGAGGTCGCGCCCCTCCGCCACCGCCTCGCCCGTCGCGTCGAGCACGCGGTAGTTCATCCGCAGGTGCGGCGGCAGCCCGCGCACGCCCCACTCCTCACGAGGCACGCCCACGCCCGACTCCCGCGCCACCGCCTCGATCAGCTCCGCGACCAGATCGCCCTCGCCGAACACGTGGTCCTCGAGAAACTTCGCCGCCCAGGCGGGCGCCGGGCCAAACAGCCGCCGGTACTGCTTGGGCAAGCTCCGGATCAGCTCGACGATCTTGTCGCGCACCATGCCGGGCACCAGCCACTCGGTCCGCTGCGCATCGACCACGCCCAGCGTGTCGAGCGTCGCGACAAGCGTCACACCGTCGGCCTCGTGCTCGTGCTCCAAGTGATACTCGAGCGCAAAGTCCACGCCCGCGATCGACATCGAGATCGGGAACCGCGCCGCGTCCGCGAGGTCCGCGTCCTTGCGGATCAGGTCCTCCTCGGTCATCCGCAGGTTCGCATCCGCCCCGCCGTGCTTGCGCAGGTGCCGCCGGAGCCGCTGCCCGGACCAGACGGCCTTGGGCAGCCGCTCGTCGTAGAACTTGTGCATCGCATCTGCTTCAACAAGCAAGTCCCGCTGCCGCTTTCGCGCCTCGAGCTGACGCACCCGCTGGACCATCGCGTCGTTGTGCGCGATGCACGCAAGGTCCGTGTCCCAATCGCGATCGACCAGCCCGTGGTGGATAAACATCGCGCGGGCCGCGGGTGCATCGACCTTGCCAAAGGCGATCGGCCGACGCGCGATCAGCTCGAGCCCGAAGAGCGTCACCTTCTCAAAGGCGCCCGCCACGCCCTTGTCCGCGACCCAGTGCGGCTCAAAGAACGACCGCTTGACCATCTCCCCCGCCGCCGACTCGATCCACTCAACCTCCACCCGCGCACACATCCGCGCGTACAGCTTCGTCGTCCGCACCAACTCGCCCGCCACCACCCACTTGGGCTTCTTCCCGAAGACGCCAGACCCCGGATGGATCGAGAACCGCGTGCCCTGCGTGCTCTTGTACTCGTGCGACCCCGGCCCACGCTCGGCCTGGTCCCGATGCCCCACCGACGTGAGCAACCCCGCGAGCAACGCCCGGTGGATCGGCGCGTACCGCGGGCTCTCGAACGTGCCAAACGACGGGTCGATCGCCTTGGGGCGCAAGCCCATGTCCGCCACCAGCCGCTTGAGCTGCACGTACACATCGCGCCACTCGATCATCCGCGAGTACGAAAGGAAGTTCTGCCGCATCGCCTTGCGCAGCTGCGACCCGCTGATCGTGTCCTTGAGGTGGTGGTAAAACTGCCACAGGTTCAGCATCGTGAGGAAGTCGCTCTCGAAGTGCCGGAACTGCTCGTGCGCCTCGTCGGCCATTACCTGCTTGTCCGCCGGCCGCTCGCGCGGGTCCTGCACGCTCAGCGCGGCCGCGATCACCAGCGCCTCGTGCAGCACATCCTCCTCGTGTCCCGCGAGCACGATCCGGCCGATCCGCGGATCGACCGGCAGCGTCGCGAGGTTCCGGCCGACCTCGGTCAGCCCGTCTTCCTCGTCGAGCGCACCGATCTCGCGCAGCGTCTCGTATCCATCCCGCACGTTCCGCGGGTCCGGCGGATCGATGAACGGGAAGTCCTCGATCCGCCCAAGGTTCAGAGCCGCCATCTGCAAGATAACGCTCGCCAGGTTCGTCCGCACGATCTCGGGCGCGGTGAACTCGTCGCGCCGGTCGAAGTCCGACTCGTCGTACAGCCGGATGCACACGCCCGGCCCCACACGCCCGCACCGACCCGATCGCTGGTTCGCCGACGCCTGACTGATCGCCTCGATCGGCAGCCGCTGCACGCGCGTGCGAGGCGTGTACCGGGAGATCCGCGCCAATCCCGTATCGACGACAGAGCGAATCCCGGGAACCGTCAGCGAGGTCTCCGCAACGTTCGTCGCGAGCACGATCCGCCGCGACCGACCAGTCTTGAAAACACGCTGCTGCTCGGCCGACGAGAGCCGGGCAAAGAGTGGCAGCACCTCGCTCGGCTCCCGCTGCGTCGCCGCCCACTTGCCAAGGTCCTTCGCCGCGACGCGGATGTCGCGCTCGCCCGGCAGGAACACGAGCACGTCGCCAGTACTCTCCCGGGTGAGCTCATCGACCGCGTCAACGATCGCGTCCTCCATCCGCAGGTCGACATCATCCAGCCCCGCCGACCCGACCAAGGGTCGATACCGGGTCTCGACGGGGTACGTCCGCCCGGAGACCTCGATCACGGGCGGCGGCGTGTCGAGCACGGCCGCGAAATGATCCCGGAACCTTTGAGGATCGATGGTCGCACTGGTAATCACCACCTTGAGATCGGGCCTTCTCGGAAGAAGTTTCCGGAGGTAGCCAAGCAAGAAGTCGATGTTGAGCGATCGCTCGTGCGCTTCATCTATAATGATGGTGTCATAGCGCTCGAGTTGGCGGTCTGCCTGCGTCTCGGCGAGCAGGATGCCATCGGTCATGAGTTTGATCAGCGTGCGATCCGTGGTTCGGTCGGCAAAACGAATCTTTGTTCCAACACACGACGTGCCCTTCACGCGCAGCTCATCGGCGAGCCGATCCGCGACCGCCCGCGCAGCGATTCGGCGGGGCTGGGTGTGCCCGATCATGCCCGCCATGCCGCGTCCGAGTTCCAGACAGATCTTGGGCAATTGCGTGGTTTTACCCGAACCTGTCTCGCCACACACCACCGTCACTTGGTGACGAGCAATCGCATCGGCGATTTCTTCGCGCCGTTGCGAGACCGGGAGCTCATCGGGGTAGGCGATACGGGGGAGGCTGGCCAGCCGATCGGCGAACCTTGCCTCAGCGTCTTTAAGTGTTTTCACCCATCGTTCGTCGCGTTCGGGGGGAACTTGCAGCGCCGATGCGCGTCGGACAAGCAGCCGTCGATCACGCAGGGTGCATCCCGCAAGCCGATCGCGAAGCGCCACCGAGAGATCGTTCTCTGAAAACCGTTTTCGTCGCCCTGCTCGCTTCGTGCTCACGCATCAGAGTATCCACGCCCAACCGCACTGGTGGCACAAACAGCCGTGTTTCGACTGTAAAACCCCACGGAATGCAAACGCTCCCGCGCGTTCCGCCAACGCCGCCAGTGCAGGCCTGGTCGAGATCGCCGGAAGCCTTACGCCAACACGCAACCTCGTTCCATCTCGCGCTCGTTCGCGCACGAAGCGCAGCGCAACTTCCACACATCTGTGTGATACCTCGCAAAAAAGCACGGTGTCACCAAAGTCGCAAATGTACGTATTTCTCAGCTTTCGACACTCGTGTGCGTTTGCTCACTTGGCCGATAGTCGATACCGTCTTACGCTCCCGCACATACGTCGCAAGGAAAAGATACATGACCGCGTCCCACGCTTACGTCGGCATCAAGGCCAAGCCCCTCCGCGCTGTAACCAGCAGCGCCAACCCATCACCCGGCGAAGCCCCGACCCCATCACAATCCGGCAACGCCTTTGGCATGACCGTCGGCCACAGCGAGCACGGTGACACGACGCGATCCGAAGCCCCCTTCACGCTTCGCAGAACCGAAGACATGCAGCCCGAAACACCGCCCCACCCGATCACCTTCCACGCCGACCACCGCGTGCTCACCGCTCGCGAGTGGCACGCGGTCGCGAGCCACTTCGCGCTCTCGCCGCGTGAGACCGAGGTCGCGCACCGTATCTTCGACGACCTCCGCGAGTCCGAGATCGCAACCAAGCTCGGCATCTCGCCGCACACCGTGCACACGCACATCGAACGCCTCTACCGCAAGACCGGCGTCGCAAGCCGGAGCGCACTGGTCATCACACTCATGGCCGAATTGCGCACGAAGCTCAGCAGCGGCTCCCACCGACAAGGCTGATCGCTCCGGAGCCGCTCTGGAGTCGCACTGGAATTAGAGGGCAGAGACAGCCCCAAAGCCCACGCACGCGACACGAGCGAGGACGCTCTAGAATGCCCCAGCCCCGGCACCAAGGTCCGGGGGCTGGGAGGACGCGTGGCGGAGGCAGCAGACATTCAACCAAGCACCTTCGGGGACGACGAGGCCGAGCTCCTCGCGGGGCTCCGCGCGGGCGACAACGCAGCCTACGAGCACCTCGTCCGCACCTATTCGCCCCGGCTGATGGCGGTCGCCAAGCGCTTCCTTCGCGACGAGCAGGACGCGGCCGACGCGCTTCAAGACGCGTTCATCAACGCCTTCCGCAACCTCGACAAGTTCAACGAGCAGGCCCGCCTGAGCACCTGGCTGCACAGGATCGTGGTCAACGCCAGCCTCACCAAGCTCCGAAAGGCGGGCCGGCGGAGCGAGGTCTCCATCGACGGCTTGCTCCCCGCGTTCACCGCCGACGGGCACCTCGCGAGCTCGAACCCCGCCTGGGGCATTACGCCCGACGAGATCGCCCAAGACCGCGAGCGCAAGAGCTGGGTCCGGGAACAAATCGAGCGACTTCCCGACGATTACCGTGACATCATCCTGCTTCGTGACATCGAAGAGATGGACACCGCCGAGACCGCCGACCTGCTCGGCATCTCGACCGGTGCGGTCAAGACACGCCTGCACCGCGCACGCCAGGCGCTCAAGGCGCTCCTTGAGGAGGCACTGTCGACGCATGCCGGCAACCACGGCGGGGCCTCCCAGAGCGGGACCACCTCCGACGCGACCAGCCTCGGCGGCGGGGAGAACTAACTCATGGCGCACGACACCGAACGACTCAGCTGCAAGGCGTTCATCGAGTTCATCGATGACTATCTCGCGGGCACGCAGGACGCCGCGGTCCATAAGGCCTTCCAGGCGCACGTCGAGAGCTGCCCATGCTGCGGCTGCTACCTCGAGCACTACAAAAAGACGATCGACGCGGCAAAGCGCTGTTGCTGCAACCGCCGCGACCCCATGCCCGAGATCCCAGACCACCTGATCGATGCCATCCTCGAGGCCCGCGAGCAGGCCTGACGCTCAGTTTCCGATCGATGCGGCAGCACTCGCACCGGGAGGTAGTAGCACGTACGACGTGCCATTGCTGCCCGCGAACCAGACCGTCTCCATGTCCGCCATCGGGTAGAGCAGTCGCTTGCCAGAGTCGGCGTTCGATGCGGCGCAATCGTTGACGATCGCGTTGCCCTCGCCGTCGAGCCCCGTAATCACGATCAGATGCCCCGCGGTCGAGTCATATGGCGCTGCATCCAGCTGACCTGCGCGCACACGGATCGACGCGATGATCGGCGAGCCGGCCGCGAGTGTCTCGCGTACCGCATGCCAATCGTCGAACCGCGTGAGATAGCCCGGCCCGCCCATCGAGTACGCCCCCTGCACCGCGCGGGGCCAGTTGCCGAAAAGATCGTGCCGCGGGTCATAGATTGTGTCGGCAGCATGCTGCGTGGGCACCGTGATCCCGTGGTACTCGAGCACCATGGCCACCGAAGTCGGGCTGCAGATCCGCCCCGCGATCGTCGGATCCTCCGCCCGCTGGCTCCGGAACGGCACCGTGAGCTCGATGGCATCAACTTGGCGATGGGTGACGCCAGCCGCAGCGCCAACCGACGTGAACGTCAGCGAAACATCCGCGACCGTCACCGTTCCGCCCTCGGCTGCGATCCGGACTTGGGCCGCAGCCATCGGCTCTGCGCTCTTGAAGTAGTCCACGTCGATGCGGCCGAGTGACGACTTGGTGATCTTCACGCCATCGTCAATCGCCGCACCATGTCCCGCCCAGTCCATGACGAAGAGCCACGGCGACCACGCACCCTCGGCATCGCGCACACGCAGTTCGGCCGACGCACGCGCGCCATCGGGCACGCCCACGTTGATCGAGATCAGCGCCTCGGTGAACGGCTGATCCGCCTCCACAACCCCGCTCACAATCGGCTCACCAGGAGCGGCACGCTCGCCCCCGCCCTCGATCGCCCGAGCGGTCTGGTGCCGAGACGCTGCCATAGCGGGCGCGGCGTGCATCGCAACGCACGCGAGCATCACGAGTACGCCAGTCAGTCGGTTGGGAAATGACGATGAGGGTCCGAGAGCCATGCGGCGAATATACCGCCGGGCGGGCGTTTCTCATCCGCGGACACACGCCGGACTTGGGAGCCCGTGACCTTCGCGATAGACTGGCGGGCCCACCGATGCGACACACCGCGACACACCGCACGGCACGCGGGCAGGAAGACAGGACACGTGGCAGACCCCAGAAAACGAGCAGCCCAAGCCTTCGAGCAAGCGCGAGCGCTGCACGCCCGCGGCGACATCGCCGGCGCGACCAAGCTCTACCGCGACATCCTCAAGGTCCAGCCCAACAACCCGACCCTGCTTCGGCTTCTCGGCGCTGCGGAGCTCGCGGGCGGATTCCACGAGCAGGGCACGTCCCGGCTCAACAAGGCTGCCAAGCTCGACCCACGCGATCCCGGCGCCCCGACCGAGCTCGGCCTCGCCGCGTTCCAATCCGGGAAACTTAACGACGCGATGGCCCACTTTGACACGGCCATCGAACGACGCGCGACATACGCGCCCGCTGTGTACGGCCGCACGCTCACGCTCTGCGCTGATGCCAAGTACGGCGACGCGCTGCGAGCGCTCGAGCCGATCGTCCGCGCCGGCCCGATCGAGCCGATGATTGCTGTCGCGTTTGGCCGCGTCTGCCGACGCACGGGCCAGCATGGCGAGGGCTCGGCCGTGCTCGCCGCGGTCGAGAACGCCACCCCTGACGTGCTCTTCGAGCTCGCCCGGCTCTACGACGGCGAGGGCAAGCACGACGAAGCCTTCGATGCCGCGACCCAAGCCCACCAGCTCATGAACCTCTCTTTCGACGGCGACAAGGCCGAGACCGCGGTCGACGACATGATCGCCTCGTGGACACCCGACCGCATCGCGTCGCTGCCGCACAGCGCCGTCGAGAGCGAACTGCCGGTCTTTGTCGTCGGCATGCCGCGCTCGGGGCTCGCACTGGTCGAAGCGATCGCCGGGGCCCACCCCAAGGTCATCGGCCTCGGCGAGTCGGGCATCATCGAGAGCCTCACCGCCCGCGTGCTCGGCGCCTCGGGCACACGCGCCAGCGGGCTCAGCGAACGGCTCGACGGCCTCAAGCAGCTCACGCTCGATCGCGCCGCCGCCACCTTCCTCCAAACCTTCGCGCGGCCCGCAAGCGACGCGAGCCGACTCATCGATCGCACGCCCGTGAACTTCGTGCACATCGGAATCATCAAGCTCATGTTCCCCTCCGCGCGCATCATCCATGTGGTCCGCAACCCGATGGACGCGTGCTTGTCGGCGTACTTCGAGGCGTTCCGCAGCAGACCCGCCTTCGCCAGCGGCCTCGACAGCCTCGGCCGGTTCCAACTCATCCACGACCGCCTCATGGAGCACTGGCGCGAAGTGCTTGGGCCCGACGCGTGGCACGAGGTGCGGTACGAATCACTCGTCGAAGAGCCCGAACCCACGATCCGCGGCATCATCGACGCGATGGGCCTCGATTGGCATGACGACTGCCTCAAGTTCTGGGAGAGCGACCGACGCACCAGCGCCTCACTTTGGTCCGACCTCCGCGTGCCGATCCATGCACGCCGCGTCGGATGGAGCCAGCCCTACCACGAGCGCGCCTCGGCACTGCGTGAGGCGCTTGCTGGCACAGCGGTCTAGCTCGGCCGCGCGATGTCAAGCTGGGCATCGCCACCACCGGCGTAACACGTCTCGCGCGCTGAGTCCGGTAGTCTGCCGTTGCGAGCGTCCGCTCGCGGAGGTGCTCCCCATGCGTGCTCGATCTGTTTGGCAAGTATCCCTGCTTGCGATGCTATTTCTCGTCCCCAGCGCGATCGCACAGACGCGGTACACGATCGACCTGCCCGAGCCACAGACCCAGATGGTGACGATCACAGCCTCCTTTGATCTGAGCGACATCGACGCACCCGACGAGATCGCGATCCACCTGCCCGTGTGGCGACCGGGGCTCTATCTCGTGCTCGACCAGGCGGGCACCATGCGCGACATCGCCGCGACCGACAACGCGGGCGACCCGCTCCCGATCCGCAAGACCGCCAAGAGCACCTGGCGCGTCGAGCGCGGCGACTCGAGCATCGTGAACTTCTCGTACCGCATCTACGCCAACTCGATCCGCAACCGCACGCGGCACGTCGACGCGACGCACGCGTTTCTCAGCGGCTCGAGCGTGTTCGTCTACAACGAACTGCTTCGCGACATGCCGGTACGCGTCGACGTCGGCGAGATGCCCGACGGCTGGCGCGTCGCGACCGGCCTCCGCCGGACGGGACCGCAGTCATTCGAGTGCGACAACTACGACATCCTTGTCGACTCGCCGCTCGAGATCGGCATCCACGACCTCATCGAGTTCGACGTCAACAAGGTCCCGCACGAGGTCGCGATCTGGGGACGATGGGACGGCAACGCCGACCGCATCGTCGAGACGTTCACCGCGCTCGGCGAGGTCCAGCAAGACATCTTCGGCGAGTTCCCCTATGACCGCTACGTCTACATCATCCACTCGGCCGAGGGCCTGGGCGGCGGCACCGAGCACTACAACTCAACGGTTTGCAGCACCGAGCCCACGATGTGGCTCGACGACGACAGATGGGATCGCTTCCTATCACTCATAGCGCACGAGCTCTTCCACGTCTGGAACGTGAAGCGCTTCCGCCCCGCGGGCATCGCCCGGTACGACTATCTGCGCGAGAACTACACCGAGCTGCTCTGGGTCGCCGAGGGCACCACGAGCTACTACGACGAGTTGTCGTTGCCGCGCGCTGGCATCCTTACGGCCGACGAGTTCCTCGAGTGGGTGGGTCGCAACGTCAACACCCACATGAACCAGCCCGGCCGGCACATCGAGAGCCTCGAGGATTCGAGCTTCGACGCGTGGATCAAGCACTTCCACCGCGGCCCCGATCGCACACCCGACCGGCACAACCAGGGCGAGAGCTTCTACCGAAAGGGCGCGATTGTCTCGATGATGCTCGACCTGGAGATCCGCAGGCGCTCGGCCGGCACGCGCTCGCTCGATAACGTCATGCGAACGCTCTACGAGCGGTACCCGCTGGGCGGCGATGGCTTCGCGTCGGCGGACGTCAGAAGTGTCGTGGCCGAGTTTGCCGGCGAGCCCATGGATGAGTTCTTCCGAAGCTACGTGGCGGGCGTCGAGCCCGTCGAGGATCACCTCGACAATCTGCTCGCGGACGTCGGCCTGCGACTGGTCGCGCCCGAAGAGTCCGCCGACGGCGAGGTCGAAGCGTTCACCGGCATGAGTGTGTCGAGCGACGGCTCGGTCCGCCGGATCCGCAGCGATGGACCCGCGTATGCCGCGGGCGTGCTCGCGGGTGATCAGATCATCGCCGTCAACAATCTCCGCGGCCGAGCCGACACAAACACCCGCCTCGATGCGCTCGACCCGGGCGACGAAGTCACCCTCTGGGTCATGCGGCGCGACGAGCTGCACGAGCTCGCGTTCATCGCCAGCTCGCGCCCAGCCGGCGACTGGGAGCTCCGCCCGGTCGACGAGCCGACGCGAGCCCAGCGCTTGGCGTTCGAAGCATGGGCGGGCACGCCCCTTCCGGTGCAATAGAGAACCTCACCGTCGCTTATTGGCTCGCCCGATGCTGGAGTGTCGGCGTGGTTCCAGGTGCAATGCCGTGGCCCGAATGAGCAGGGGGCGTTACGCTCCCCTCCTTCCGGAGGGTCTCCACATGCGATTGATTGGCATGGTCCACGTCGGCGCGCTGCCCGGCACGCCGATGAACCAGACGTCCACCGAGTTGCTCGCGGTGCAGGCCGCGCGCGAAGCCAAGGTGCTTGCGGACGCGGGCTTCGACGCGATCATTCTCGAGAACATGCACGATCGGCCGTACGTCCACGCCGACCACGGGCCCGAGATCGTCGCCACGATGACGCGCGTTGCACTTGAGGTGCTGGGCCTCGTCGAGCTTCCCATCGGCGTGCAGGTGCTCAGCGGCGGCAACCGCGAGTCAATCGCGATCGCCCAAGCGGTCGGCGGCTCGTTCATTCGCTGCGAAAACTTCGTGTTCAGCCACGTTGCCGACGAGGGGTTGCTCGAGCGCGCCGAAGCCGGTCCGCTACTGCGTTATCGAAGGTCGATCGGCGCGGAAGACGTGCGCGTCTTCGCGGACATCAAGAAAAAGCACGCGTCACACGCGATCACCGCCGACATCTCGCTCGCCGAGGCTGCCGAGGCCGCCCGCTTCTTCGGCGCCGACGGCCTGATCGTCACGGGCACCTCCACGGGCAAGCCGACCAGCCCCGCAGATGTCGCCGAAGCAAAGCGTGCCGCCGACCTGCCCGTGCTCATCGGCTCGGGCGTCACGCCAGAATCAGCCGCCCCACTGCTCGAGCACGCCGACGGCCTCATCGTCGGCTCGTCGATCAAGCACGACGGTTGGTGGGAGAACGAGGTCGACCCGGCGCGTTGCGACGCGATGGTCGCGGCCGTCAGCGCGGCGGGTTAGACGCTCGCGCAAGCAACGCACCCGTCGCCGAGAGGGAGGCAACGGGTGCGTGCGGCTACCAGAATGTGTGTGACCAAACAAGCGGTATCAGGCCCGGCGGCGACGCGTCGCGGCAAGGCCGGCAAGACCGAGCATGCCGGCGGTCGCGGGCGCAGGGATCACCTCGAAGGTGATGCTGTACACGTCCAGGCCGCTGGTGAGTTGGCTGTCGAAGGTGTAGCCCGCCGCGGTCTCGAGGCCGTTGAACGCGTTGAGGCCGTCGAAGTCAAAGGTCACGACGCCGCCTTGAGGCGTGCGGTTGGCGTTGACGCCGCCAACGAGGAACGCGGCATTGGCGGGGTCGGTCGCCTCTGAGCCGTTGTCCCAGATCTGGTCGGCGGTCTGGCCGATCGAGTTGATCAGCAGGTTGCCCGCGTCGTCGAACAGGCGGTACTGCGTCGGTGAGTCGTTGCCGATGAAGTGGTCGTTGCTGGGCACCACCATCGAGGCGAAGGTGAAGAACTGGTTGGTGTCGGTATCGATGGTGAACACCGCCGATGCTGAAGCGCCGGGCAGGAGCGGGCCGGCGGGGTCGGAGACGACCGTACCAAGCGTCGCGTTGGGCTCGGCAGCCTCAAAGGCGGGGAACCAATCACTGCCCGAGCCGCCCTCAGCCACGGACGTGATCGCGGGGCCGGCGATCTCGTTGATGTCGAACGAGTCGAAACTGCCGTTGCCGAAGCCGACACGGAGGGGCGCGAACGTCACGCTGTTGGTCGGCGCGAGGTTCGTCGCGGTGACGCGAAGCTCGACCGACTGGGCGAGGGCGGGCGCGGCGACAGCAGACGCGGCGATCGCCGCGGGCACAAGAATAAGACGCATGGTGTTGCTCACTTTCTCTCAGTCACCCCACGAGAGGGGGGCATCGTTCGACGCGGGCCATTCCACGTCGGCACCAGAGAGACGCGACTCGCGCCGCCGATATTCCGTCACGTGCCGAGTTTTTATGACTCTTTCCGATTACGCACGAACAACGGTCGCGGAACACTCGGGGATTGCCGCCATCGCGTTGCGCGTGTCGATAATCAACGGAATTCGCTTGCCAAGCTCGGAATAGTCGACCGCATCGTGCCGCGTGACGATGACCGCGGCGTCGAACTCGGCAAGCGCCGCCTTGGTTAGAGGCGTCGACTCAAGCTCGAAGCGGTGCTTGCGCATCGGCGCGAAACGCGGGATGTGCGGGTCGTGGTACGCCACATGAACACCACGCGCTGAGAGCAGCGCAAGCAATTCTGCGGCGGGCGACTCGCGGTCGTCATCGATGTTGGGCTTGTACGCGAGACCCACGAGCAGCACGCTGGCGTCCTCAAGCCGCGTGCCGCGATCGGCCAGCGCCGTCTCGAGCTTCTCGATCACGAACTTCGGCATGCGCACGTTCACCTCACCCGCGAGTGCGATGAAATCGGCCGCGACGCCCAGCTCGCTCGCGCGGTGCGCAAGGTAGAACGGATCGACCGGTATGCAGTGCCCGCCAAAGCCGGGGCCAGGTTCAAACCGCTGAAAGCCGAACGGCTTCGTCGCCGCGGCGTCGATGACCCTCCAGACGTCAATGCCCATCGCATCGAGAATGACTTTCGTCTCATTCACAAGCGCAATGTTCACAGCCCGGTACGTGTTCTCAAGAAGCTTCGCGGCCTCAGCGACCTCGGCAGACTCAACCTCGACGACTGTGTCTACCGCTTGGCGATAGAGGGCCGCGGCGACGCGGGTGCTCTCGGCGTCGATGCCGCCGACAAGCCGCGGGATCGTGCGTGTGCTGTGCGACTGCCTGCCCGGATCCTCGCGCTCGGGCGAGTACGCAAGCAGAGTCTCGGCGCCGCGCTCGCCGGCGAACCGCTCGAAAACAGGACGTATCGCGTCACGCAGTGTGCCGGGGTACGACGTGGACTGGCTCACCAGCACGCACGGCCCCTCGACATGCTTCGCGGCGATCTCGGTGCTTCGCAGCAGGTACGAGAGATCGGGCTTTCGCTCCGCATCGAGCGGCGTGGGCACGCAGATGACGATCGCGTCGGCAGCCGTAAGCCGGGCCAGATCGCTTGTGGGCGCGAACCGTTCGGACGCGGCCAGCTCTTCGTGCATCGCCTGGCCGAGGTGGTGGATGTACGGCTCGGCGCGACGAAGCGACTCGACCTTGTTTTCGTCGATATCAAAGCCGACGACGCGAAACCCTGCGTCGTGGAAGGCCCGGGCCGTCGGCAGCCCGACGTAGCCGAGCCCGATGACCGCGACCGTTGCGTCGCGAGATTCGAAGCGTGAGATCAGTCGTTCCGCGGCGCTTGGCATGCACGCATCGTACGATGGCAGCGATGGCACAGGCGAAGCGCACAACAATCGGCGGCTGGCTCGGGCTTCCCGGAGCGCAGGGGAAACTGCGCCTTGCCCGAGGCGTGCTGACGACCGCCAACCAGCGGATCGAGACAGTCCGCGAACTGCCCGGCGACGCCGCGATGCCCACGGCGGACTATGGCGGCGAGGGCTCGGTCATCCTGCCCGGCTTCGTCGACACGCACCTCCACCTCCCGCAATGGGACTCGATTGGAGCCGAGGGTATGACGCTGCTCGACTGGCTCGACCGGGTGATCTTCCCGGCCGAGGCGAGGTGGCAGGACCCCGGCTTCGCCGGCGACATGGCAACGCGAGCGGCTGCCGAGCTTCGATCGTTCGGCACTACGGCGATCGCGGCCTACGGCACCGTCCACCGCGCCGGCACGACGACGGCGATGCACGCGATCGCCGAAGCAGGCTTGCGAGCCGCCGTCGGCCAAGTGCTGATGGACCGCGGTGCACCGAGCGACCTGATCCGGCCGTCGCCGCAGTTGCTCGAAGACGCTCGCGCGATGCAGGCCATCGACTGGCCCGGCCGCGTCGAGCACGCGGTGTCACCGCGCTTCGCTATCAGTTGCACGCCGGAACTGCTTGCTGGGGCGGGCAAGCTTTCGCAAGAGTCCGACGCGATCGTCCAGACACACATCAGCGAGATGCAGCCCGAGTGCGAGCGCGTGCGAGAGCTGTTTGGCGGTGCGCGATACGCCGAGGTCTATCGCGACGCGGGGCTACTCGGCCCGCGATCGGTGCTCGGCCATGGCGTGTGGCTCGACGACGTTGAGCGCACGATCCTCCGGGATGCGAACGCCGTCATCGCGCACTGCCCGAGCGCGAACCTGTTCTTGGAGAGCGGCCTGCTCGATCTGGCTGCGACCCAGGCCGCGGGCGTGCGCGTCAGCCTCGGCAGCGATGTCGCAGCGGGAAGCGATCGCAGCATGCCACGCGTCGCACGCTGGATGATCGAGACCGCGCGGGCTCGCGGTGCAGCAACACCGCCGACGGCCGACCAAGCCTGGTGGACGATCACCGCTGGCAACGCCGACGCGCTCGGCTGGCACGACTCAGGCCGGCTCACGCCCGGCGCGTGGGCCGACGTGGTCATCGCAACACCAACGCGCGCGTGGAGCGAGGGCACCGACCGGGCGCTGGCACACCTGCTCTACGCGTGGGACGAACGCTGGATCGATCATGTGATGCTGGCGGGCGACGCGTAGCTAGCTGGCGAGGATCGTGTCGATCTCTGCCAACTCGCTCGCGCCGAGCGCCGACGCGTCGAACGCGGCGACGTTCTCGGCGATCTGCTCGGGCCTGCTCGCGCCGATCAGCGCGCTCGTGACCGGTCCGCCCTGCTGCTCACGCACCGCCCAGCACAACGCGAGCTGCGCGAGCGTTTGGCTACGCGAGGCTGCGATGGCGTTGAGACGCTTGAGCCTCGCGACCAGATCGTCACTGACCGCTGACTCCGGCAGCGCGCCCGACGCCTGCTTCGCCCGCGAATCGCTGGGCACGGCATCAAGGTATTTGCCGGTCAGAAGTCCCTGCGCGAGCGGGCAGAACGCGATCGTGCCCATGCCCACGGCCGAGGTGACGGGCAGGAGATCGCTCTCGATGCCACGGTTCAGCATCGAGTAGTTCGGCTGGTGGATGATCGGCCTGTGCCAGCCGTTCGCCTCGCACAGCACCGCGACCCGCCGCGTGTCCTCGCCCGAGTACGACGAGATGCCGGTGTAGAGCGCCTTTCCAACGCGCACCGCGTGGTCGAGCGCGCCGAGTGTCTCCTCGAGCGGCGTGTCAGGGTCGGGGCGGTGGCTGTAGAAGATGTCCACATAGTCAAGCCCGAGCCGGCCAAGCGATTGGTCGAGCGACGCGAGCAGGTACTTGCGTGACCCCCACTCGCCATATGGGCCCGGCCACATGCCGTAGCCCGCCTTGGTCGAGATGATGAGCTCATCGCGATAGCCGGCGAAATCTTCCTTGAGAATGCGTCCGGCGCGAGACTCGGCGGCGCCCGGCGGCGGCCCGTAGTTGTTTGCGAAGTCGAGGTGCGTGATGCCGTGGTCGAACGCGGTGAAGAGCATTCGCTGGGCGTTGTCGTGGAAGTCGTTCTCGGGCAGTTCACGAGGGTCGGTCTTCGCAGCGCCGAAGTTGTGCCAGCATCCGAGGCTGATCGCGGGCAAAAGCAGTCCGGACCGACCGCACCGGCGGAACCAATCGGGCGCGGTGTCATAACGCGTTTCGGCGGGCATGTAGGGCACGGGCACGATCTCCGATCAGTTCTGCGGTGTGTAGAACAACGGCCCACCATCGCCCAAATCGAAGCCGAGCGACATCCAAACCAGCAACATGATCGTCCACGCGATGAGGAACATCACCGAATAGGGCGTCATCATCGCGATCAGTGTCCCCATGCCGGCCTTCGGCGCGAACCGCTGCATCACCACGAGCACGATGATCAGGTACGCGTTGAGCGGCGTGATGATATTGGTCACCGAATCGCCAATGCGGTACGCGCACTGCGTCAACGCCGGGTGGATGCCCACCAGCATGAGCATCGGCACGAAGATCGGCGCGAACATCGCCCACTTCGCGCTCATTGACCCAACAAAGAGGTTGAAGAACGCCGTGAGCAGGATGAACGCCGCGACGAGCATCGCCGGGTGCATATCGGCCGTGGCGAGAAACTGCCCGCCGGTGTGGGCGAGCATCTTGTCGAGGTTCGAGTACTGGAAGTACGCGATGAACTGGCCCGCGAAGAACGCGAGCACGACGATCGGCGCCATGGACGCCATCGTCTCGGTCATGAGGCGGGCGGCATCCTTCGAGTTGCGCAGCGAGCCGGCGACGATGCCGTAGACCACACCCGGCACGAGGAACAGGAAGAAGAGCATCGGCACGATCGCCTCGACCCAACGATCGAAGTTGTCTCCGGGCAACTGTCCGCGTGCGTCGTTCAGGGGCGCGTTCGGAACAAGCACAGCGGTGACGAAGATTCCCGCGGCGATAACAAGCGAGGGAACCGCGGCGAGCAGCCCCTTCTTCTCTGAGGCGAAGATGCTCTGGTGTGCGAGATCTTCATCGGTCAGCGGCGAGGGACCGCCGTCCTCGGCGGACTTGTTCTTGAACCGGCGCTCCACGAACGCCGCGCTCGTGAACCAGCCGACGAGGGTGATGACAAACGTCGACGCGATCATGAACCACCAGTTCGCGGTCGCGGGCACCGCAAGGTCCGGATCGATCGTTTGCGCGCCCGCGGTGCTGAGTTCGCTCAGAAGCGGGTCCAGGCTCGTCACCATCAGGTTTGCGTTGAAGCCCGCCGCAACGCCCGCGAAGACGGCTGCCACGCCCGCGAGCGGCGAGCGCCCGACCGATTTATACAACACAGCCGCGACCGGCGGCAGCACCACGTACCCCGCGTCCGTCCCAAGGCTCGACATGATGCCGAGGAAGACCATCGTCGGCGTGAGCAGGCTCTTGGGGACGACGAGCATCATCGCCTTGAGCACCGCGCCGATGAACCCCGTCCGCTCGGCGAGCCCTATGCCGAGCATGCCGACGAGCACCACGCCAAGCGGCGGGAAGTTAATGAAATTGTCGACCATCGACGAGAGCGCCCAGTACAACCCGTCGGGCGAGAGCAAGCTCACCGCGCGGAACGGCTCGACATCATCGGCAACAAGCGCGAGCACCGGCTCGCCAGCGTCGTCGAGCACGGGCATCTCTACTTGCTCACCAAGCTCGTTCGTCGTGATCGTCGTCTCGGCGACCAGCCGCTTGGGCTGAACCTCCCAGCCCGTCGCGCTCGCGATGAACGAGCAGGCCATCACGAATAGCGTGCCCATGACAAAGAGCATCGCGGGATCCGGCAGCTTGTTTCCGACGGTCTCGACGAGGTCGAGCGGGCTGAACTTCGATGACATGCTGTGCTTTCGGAAGGGAAGAAAAGTTTGACGATCAGCTAGCCGGCAACGGCGGCGGTCGCGACCGCGGTTTGCAACGCGGGCCCCGCGTACAGCACGAGCCAGAGCGCGAGATGGATACCCAGGAAGAGCGTGAGCTCCTCACGCGGCAGCCGGAACAGCGCCACGATCGCGACGACGTAAACAAGCGGTGCCACGAGCCAACCGTCGAGATTGATCGGCCATTGGAACTGGAACGCGATGAACAAGTGCGCGAGCGCGACCGCGAGGAACAGGCGGGCCGCACCGAGCGGGGCGTCGCCGATGGGTCGGCGTGTAAACCACGCCGCCAGCAGCAGCGCAACAAAGCCGGCACCGCTGAGAATGAGCGTCTTGTAGAGCAGCAGCAGGCTCGTCATAAAGGCCGCGACAGGCGCGTGCATGAACCCGACGATCAAGGCCGCGACAAGCGCGAGAATGCCGACCGCGAGCACGACCTGGATCGGGATGAAGTCCGGGTGCACCAACGGGTCGCGCGGCGCTTCGGGCGTGGTCGGCCTCCGCCCGAAGCGGTGCGAGCCCATCGCCGAAGTCGCGACCGGCGCGGGGTCGACCGCGATGTCGTCGGCCGCCGCGTCCTCATCGATGCCCGCCATCACAGACTCCGGCGGCGGCCCGGCCTCGACGCGCTCGGGCACGGGTTCGAGTTCGAACGCTCCGGAGTCGCCCGGATCTCGCGCAGAGGAATCACGTTGGGTAGGGTCTTCAGCCATCGCAGCGGCGAGGATACCGCGGCGGGCATACGCTGGGCGGGGCGGCGGCACGCTCGCGAGCACGCCGCCCGCACGGAGCAACGCGATGGACTTTGACCCCGACGGACCGGCGATCGGTGACGGAATCTTCGGCCTGCCGCACACCCGCGAGGACGCGGCGATCGTGCTCATCCCCGTGCCTTGGGAGGCGACCGTGTCCTACCGCGGCGGCACCGCCCTGGGCCCTGCGGCGATCCGCCAAGCAAGCGCCCAGGTCGATCTGCACGACCTGCGGTTCGGCCCGGTCTACGAGGCGGGCATCTTTATGGAAGACGCCGACGAGCCCCTCGCCGTCCTCGGGCGCCAGACGCGGGACGTTGCTGTGCCCGCGATCGAAGCGGGCGGGCTCGGCCCGAACGACGGCTCGCTCAAGGAATGCATCGACGTCGCCTGCGCGAAGATGAATGCCCACGTCCGCTCGCGCGTCGACGCGGCACTTCGCGAAGGCAAGCTGCCCGGCGTCGTCGGCGGCGAGCACTCGGTCAGCTATGGCTCCATCGCCGCGTGCTCAGATCGTTTCGGCGACATCGGCGTGCTGCACATCGATGCGCACCTCGATCTTCGCGAGTCGTTCGAAGGGTTCGCATGGTCGCACGCGAGCGTGATGCACAACGTGCTGCGGGATCGCCCGGGCGTAAAGAAACTCACGAGCGTCGGCATCCGCGACGCGGGCGGCCGCGAGCTCGCACTCGCCGAGCAGTATGGCTCGCGCTGCAGCATCTTCACCGGCCCGGCACTCTTCGACGGCCGGGCCGCGGGCGAAACGATCGACTCCCAACTCCAACGCATCGTCGACACACTCCCCGAGCAGATCTATATCTCGCTCGATATCGACGGCCTCGACCCCTCTCTCTGCCCGCACACCGGCACGCCCGTGCCCGGTGGTCTCGGATTCGCCGAAGTCTCGCGCTTGCTCGAGCTCGCCTCGCAAGGCGGCCGGCGCATCGTGGGCTTCGACCTCGTCGAGGTCGCCCCGGGTCCGGGCTCAATGGAAGGCACAGCGCCGGAGTGGGACGCGAACGTCGGCGCGCGGTTGCTCTATCGCCTCTGCGGCGCCGCGATGGCGTCGCGACAAAAGTAGGCGGCAACGGAACCAGCTACGGCAGCAGCACCGCGACCGCGCCGATCAGCGCGTTCGCGCCGTCCGCAGCGAGCGGGAACAAGAAGCGTCCGCCGAAGAGAAACACCGCCGCGAAAATACCAAGCGCGACCAGCCCGCCCTTCTCGGTCATGAAGAGGCGGTTGAACGCGGGGAAGAAAGAGCCCACGATCCGCGAGCCATCCAGCGGCGGCGCGGGGATCAGGTTGAACGCCATCAGAAGCAGGTTCAGCATCGAGCCGTAAAAGAGGAAGTCGGCAACATTCTCATAGACCGGCCCGATCGTGTCCGGCACGTACCGAAGCCACACGGCACACCCCACGGCGGCAAGCACACACAGCGCCAGATTGCACGCCGGCCCCGCAGCCGCGACGAGCGCGTCGCCGTAGCGCCCGCGGATCCGCGTCGGATCGACTGGCATCAGACCCCACGCGATGCCGAGGATCGCGAACGCGATCAGCGAGTTCGTGCCCATGTGCGTGAGCGGCGACCAGGTCATGTGCCCGGTCTCGATCGGCGTGCGGTCCCCGAGCCAGATCGCGGCAATGCCATGCGCGAGCTCGTGCAGACAGATCGAGAAGATCACCCAGAAGATCCAGGAGACCAGCAGCACCTGCCCATTGGGCTGGTCGAGCAAGTTGGAGACCCACCACCCGGGCATGCGACGCTGCCTTTCTGCTTCGTGTGCGCTTCGTCTGGGCTTGACCGAAAAAAGAACAACGCCCGGCCTGTGTGAGCCGGGCGTTGCGCCATCTTACATCATTGAGTTGCCAGCGAAGTCAGGCCGCCGACGCGGTCGTGCGGGCATGCTTGACTGCCGTCTCGACGAGCGAGTCGAACAGCTTGGGATCGTCGATCGCGATCTGCGAGAGCATCTTGCGGTTGAGCGTGATGCCAGCGAGCTTGAGGCCGTTCATGAAGATCGCATAGCGCGTGCCGCGCATGTGGCACGCGGCGTTGATACGCGTGATCCACAGGGCGCGCATGTCGCGTTTGCGTGTGCGACGGTCGCGGTAGGCGAAGACGCCAGCGCGATAGACGGCGATCTTGGCTTGATACTTGTGCTTGCTCTTGACGCCGTAGTAGCCGCGGGCTTGGCGGAGAATGCGCTTACGGGCTTGTGTGCGGGCGGCGCCCTTGCGTACGCGTGGCATGGTCGTTTTCCTTCTTGCCTTTGGGGGCAGCCGGTCAAATGAATGCGGCTGGCTTTGGTCCCGGGGGGCGGTGCGGGTGCCCGGCGTCACACGACGCCGAGGCGGAACGCGAATCTATCAGTCGATTCGCGTCATGGCTTTTAGTTCTTGGCTTCGCGGGCGGCTGCCTCGGCGGCGCGACGCGCCTCGGGCGAGGGCGAGCGCTTCATCGAGGACAGCGGCTGGTTGCGGCCGCGGAGGCGACGGAACAGCAGCTTCTCCAGACGCTTGGCGTCCGAGGAGTGCATGTAGGGGTCTTGGCGGAGGTGACGCAGACGCTTGCCGGACTTGTGGCTCGACAAGTGCTTGTGGTAGGCCGAGCGGTGGCGGGCCTTGCCGGTCTTGGAGATCCGGATGCGCTTGAGCAACCCCTTGTGGGCTTTGTTCTTGGGCATGGCGTCGTCCTGGCGTCTGGCCGGGGCCCGGGTGATCCGGGATGAGGTCCGGGGGTGTTCTGAAGAGATGCATCGGTCGAGGCGGTCTCGCCCGAGCCGGTGAGGGTAGGAGCCGACCCTGCTCAGATTCCACCCATCGGGCGGCTGGCAGGGTGATTTTCGGGCCGATGCACCATCCACACCACCCGAAGGCTCAAGGGCCGAGGAACACGTCGTCTTCCTCATCGGCGAGCTCGCGGCCCTCGAGGGTGATGCCGTGTGCCGCAGCAACCCGCCGGACCTGGACCTCGATCGTGCGGGGCAGCCAGATGTTGTCGCCGTTCTCGAGCGTCGCCCGGCGGATCCAATCGACCGACCCGTCACCCATGAGCACGTGCTGCCCGCGGGCGTTGTGGTTGGGGGAGTCGGCGAACGGATCGACCGGCTGGCCGGTCGCCGCGGCGAGAATCACGGGCGAACGGTCCGCGAGCAGCACGTCCGACCCCTCGGGAGCGGCAAACCGCATTGACCGTGTCGGCAGGCGATAGCTGAACGAGACCGCACGCAGGCTGGCAAAGTCGCGGGCGTCCGGCGAGATGGGGACGGTCTGCGCGTCGGCGTTGCCCGGGCAGGCGAGGCTCTCGAGCGAGGCGTAGCCGGTGGGTACGAGGTGATAGAGGTTCGCCGCGTTGGACTCGGCGGGCTTGCCCACGTTCCACCAAGACCCGATCGGCGCGACCCGCGAGCCGAAGCCGGCTGTCGCGACCGGCAGGCGGTCGTTGAAATCGTTCATGTACTGCCCGAAGCCCGCCGCGGCCGAGGCGAGATTCGACGAGCATGCGGCCGTCTGGCCCATGTGCCGGGCTTGCGATGTAATCGGCAGCACGACCGATGCCGCGATGAGCACCATCGCCGCGACCGAGATGATCTCCCGCCACGCAAAGCCGGGCCCACGCCGACCATCGAACTGCATCGCACTATCTGAGCGGTCGACCTCGACCTGCACCGTTGCGAGCGTCCGATCGACCAGCGCCGAGGATGACTCCTGAGCGACGGCCGTCGCCGTCAACAGAGCAGCCACATCCGCGTGCCTGCCTGCCCGCTCGCGCAGTGCCAAGGGCACACGCGTCGCGTCGAAGCCGGCAAAGGCGAGTGCATCGAGCGCATCGGCGTCAAAGGAACACAAACCGGGGTCAGCATGCGATGCTCGCGAAGAAGCCTGACGATCCACCGCGAGCACCGTTGCCGCGACAAGCGCATCGTCGCTCGCTGCGTCGCCCGAGTCATGGTGCGCAATGCCGACGAGGTTCAGAAGCTCGCCCACCCGGCGCGCCCTGTCTCGCAGGTCGGCTGGCACAGCACCAACGTCGTACGACGCATCAATCAGCGCCTCGAGCGCCTCGGCGTCGCGTGCGTCCAGTACCGGATCATGCGAGTGCGCGTCGTGCTCGATCATGCGGAGTCTCCGGCGCGGTCCTCGTTGAGCCCGGTTTTCTCGGCACGCTGGACGATGTCCCAGTTGCGGGCGAAGGACGCGACCGCAGCGTGCAGCCGGCTCTTCACCGTGCCGAGCGGAATATCGAGATCGTCGGCGATCTGGGCGTAGCTGAGCTTCTGGAAATAGGCGAGCAAGAGAATCTCCTGCAGGGTCGGGCTGAGCTTGTCGATGGCGGCTTGGACTTGCCGCGAGAGTTCCTCTTGGTCGAGAGCGGCGTCCGGCGATGGGACGTCGATCTCCAAGAGGTCGACAAAGCTCTGCGTTCGATCCGAGCCGGCAGCCCCCACAGGTGCGGAGAGCGTGACAGCCCGCTGACGCGAGTTCTTACGCAACTGGTCCCGGGCCTTGTTCGCCGCAATCGTGAACAACCACGGGCGAAATCTGCGGGACGTGTCGAACGTGTCGGCCGAGATGTGAATCTGGAGAAAGGTGTCTTGGAACGCGTCTTCCGCGGCCGCCCGAGAACCCAGAAGCCGCGTGAGAAACCGCAGCAGGTCCGCCTGGTGCCGCTCGATGAGCACCCGCAGCGCCGGGCTGTCGCCCGTCCGATAATCGCCGAGCAGCTGCTCGTCGGTCCTCGGATCGGCGGAGCCGTTGGCAGCAGGAAGGTCGGAGGACTCGGAAGGCATTACTGGATCGTGCTTTACAGTTTGGGGGGCGTGTTGGGGCGGGGCGTGGGCAGGCAGCCCGCACGGACTCAAAGAATCTCGGCGATCACCCGCTCGAAGCTGACGCCCGACTCCGGGCCAAAGAGCTTCATGCCCTCCTCGCGGAGGGCCGGGGCGTACATCTGCAGGTACCGGTCGTACATGTATCGGGTGGGGAAGGTGTACCGGGTCTGTACCCGGATGGGCTCGGCGGGTTCGATCAATCGGCTGATACTGCCCCGGTCGGCCCCGCTTCGGATCACCGCGTCGAGATGGCCCCGGCGGAGCCACTGCACATACCGCTCGGCCGTCGCCTCGTCGGGCAGCGTGGCGGTCACGATGTACGCGATACGGGCCATCCACGACAGCCTATCGGACCCCACGAGCCCATGGCGGGCCCAATCGGCACCGATCGCCCTGCAATCAAGCCAAGCCGATACCGTTAGACCCACCATGGGCGAGGCGGTGTCAGTACGCGCGGGCAACAGCGGTCGGGAGCCAGACCCAGACCTGGACCGGCTGCTGCGCGACGCCCAGGCCGGCGACCAAGACGCCTGGACCGCCCTCGTCAGCCTCTACGCCCGCCGCCTCTTCGCCCTCGCCAAGAGCCGCCTCCGCAACGAAGACGCGGCCGAAGAACTCGTCCAGAGCGTCTTCGCGACCCTCGCCCAGAGCCTGTCTACCGGCACATACGACGACCGAGGCAAGTTCGAGGCCTGGCTCTTCCGCGTCGCGATGAACCGCATCCGCGACGAGATCCGCCGACGCAAACGCCGCGGCGAGCGGTTCGGCAACGGCAACGCCGCGGGCGTCCACTCGGATGCAATCGAACAGGGCACTCCGGCGTTAGACAACGTGGCGGCCCGGGAGGGCGATGCCGACCAATCGGCGGGCCTGAGCAAGGCCGAGCAGTCAAAGGCGTCGCTCGACGCGCTGCGTGCCGCACTGGAGTACCTGCCCCCGCCCGACCGCGAGATTATCGAGCTCCGCCATCACGGCGGGCTGAGCTTCAACCAGATCGCCGACCTGCTCAGCGAGCCCGTCGGCACACTCCTCGCCCGCCACCACCGGGCGCTGCGCAAGCTGCGAAAGCATATCGACGCCGAGGGCAGCACATCCGCCGGCGAAACGAATCAGGACACGACGACATGACCGACCGCAACGCATCAACAACGAACGATCGAGACCCAGTGCTCGAAGCCGCTCTCGACAACCTAGGCGAGGCCGAGCGTGCGTCGCCCGATGCCGGCTTCGAGGCCCGCATCGCCCGCGCGACTGCAGGCGATCTCGGCAACGCGCCGACCGGCACGCCGACGGTTCGCTTGGTTCATCCGCCAATGGGGCAGCAACGCTTGCACCGCAGGCTCAAGATTGCCACGGGATTGGCTGCCGCGGCCGCCGTTGCCGTCTTCGCCCTCATCACGCTACCCCAACGCACCCCATCACCAGCCGGCACCGATCGCGCACTCGCCGACGCCGCAGCAACGAGTATCGATGACGAGGTGACCTACATGCTCGCCGCGATGGACGTGTGGGACACCGAAATCGACAGCGAGGTCGACCTCGTGCTCGCCGACGCCGTGGGCGTCGCAACATCGCTCGACGCGGCCGATGCGAATTGGGCAGACAGCTGGATCAGCCAGGGAGATCTCTAATGCGACGCACGCTCGCTCTCGCAACGCTCGCCGCCAGCGTGACGCTTGCAAGCCCAACGCTCGCGCAGCCCGACCGCCGCACACCTCCCCCCCGCGAGGCCGATCAAGCCCAACGCGGCGAGCCCCGACCAGACTGGAACGAGGCTGCGCTCCGCGAACGCCTGCAGCGCCGACTCGAAGACTCCGAGCGTGCCGCCGAGCGCCTCCGCGAAGCGATCGAGCGGCTCGACTCCGGCGACGATGACAACGAAGTCGCCCGCACGCTCGGCCGCGAATTCCTGCAAGACCGCGCCGGGGATCGCGCGAACGACAGGCGCGACGGCCGACGCGGCGGCCGCGGCGGGCCGCGCGACCGAGGCGAGGGCGAAGGCTTCGCACCCTGGCGCGGCAAGCCCCAGCCGCTGAGCGCCGAAGAGCAAGCCGAGCTGCGAACCTTCGTGCAAGAGCACCTGCCACGCCTGCACGAACGCATGGCGTTCTTCGCCGAGCGCAATCCCGAAGCGGCCGAGGCCGGCTTCGCTCGCCTCGCCCCGCGTCTCCGCAACGTCATGCAGGGCTTCGATGGCGGGCCGGTTGCGCTCGCACGCCTCACGGAGTTCCAAGCCGGCATCGACGTGGTCGAAGCGGGGCGCGAGCTTCGCAGCGCGTTGCGACGCGACGCAACCGACGCAGAGCTCGCAGCCGCCGGTGCAGCACTCCGCTCGGCCGTTGAGGCAGGCTACGACGCACGGCTCGCCGTAGCAGAGGCCGAAATCATCGAGCTCGAAACGCGCGTCGCCGAACTCCGCGATCGGCTCGCGTCGGCGAACCAAAGCCGCGACGCCGACGTCGCCGAGAAGGTCGACGAACTCACCGCCCGCATGCAGGCCGAAGCCAACCGGGAGTAGTGCAAGCGATCTCAGGTGACGATGCTGCCGGGCGCGATATCGCCCATGGGCGTCATCAGCACGACGTTGCGCTCCTCAGCACCCTTGCTCGCATCGGACGCAGCGATCAGCATGCCACGCGACTCCTCGCCCCGGATCGTCCGTGGCGCAAGGTTCGCAACGATCACGATCCGCTTGCCAACCAGATCGCCCGGCTCATAGTGGCCCTTGATGCCGGCGCAGATCTGGCGGGGCGTGCCCGAGCCGTCGTTGACCTGGAGCTTGAGCAGCCGATCCGCGTTCGGGTGCGGCTCGGCCTCGGTGATCTCCGCGACACGAAGGTCGACCCGCGCGAAGTCCTCAAAGGCGATCTGCGGCTTGTCTTGCGATGCGGTCTCGGTCATGGCGGGCCTCGTTGAATCGATGGTATGTGCGATGCGTGACGCCGAAGTCAGTCGATATCCGACTCGACATCCGCTTGGTCGTCCGGCTGATCTTCACCACCCGGTGGTTCGCCGATGCTAGGCGACGCCGCCACCCAAGCACCATCCCGGTAGATGTTCAGCTCCGGGTCGACACCCATCGCCAAGGGCAACTGTGCGGGGTCGGCATCACGCAACGGCGCGCCGAGGTCAGCCGCGATCTGCGCCGCCCACGACTTATGGATGCCAGTGAGAAGACGCGACTCAAAGCGCAACGTCGCAACGCGCTCATCGGGCGAGAGCTTCGGCCCCGGATCGCCCTCGCACACCGCGCAGATCTCTCGCCGAGGCGGGTTCTCTCGCGTCACCGCTACAACCCGATCGTTCCGGCAGTTCGGGCAGGGCCAACGCTCGGCCGTGCGAGCCACCCACGCAGACGCCGCACCGAGCCCCTCGGCCGCGAGCAGGTCGTCGTACCGCGCGATCGCGTCGAGCACCCCGGGCTCCTCGAGCATTCGCCCGGCCATACGCCCCTGACCAGCCCGGGCCAGACCGATCGCCGTGGCAGCCAGGTACGCCGTCTCCGGCGCGATCTCGCTACTCCGTCCGCCCACCCACGTCGGCACCGCACGTTCGGGGTCAATCGCAAAACCAACCGACGCCAACCAACGCCGATCTTGCTCATTGCGAGCAAGGTCCGCGAGCGCGATGCACACGCTGGCCCGCCGATCAACACCCGCGCCCGGGACGTGCTCGACAAACGCCAGCACGTACAGCCGCCGCGCGAGCTGCGCGTCCTCGGCCGTCTGAATCTCGTCGTGCACCTCTTCGGCGAGCAAGAAATAACCGTCCGCTTCACCAGGCGAGAGCGCTTCGAGGCGAGACTCGATGTCTGGAACCTGCGCCGCCGAATGCATGACCGAAACGCCAATGGCGTACAAGCAAACGTGCAGCGATCTTTGCAATGCGAGCTTCACCCGACTTCCTCCCCGAGCCGCAACAGCCAGAGCCGCAAGATCGCCCGCTCGCACGCAGCAACCTGCTCAAGCACGTGCGTCGCAACCGTGCATGCGCGGGCGAGGTCATCAAGCACTGTCGCCGCAGCCTCCGCAGCAGCAGGCCGCTCCGACCCAACCAACACCGCCATCGCCCCCGCGAGCGCCCGCTGCTCGACGACGAGCCGCTGCACCGGCCCATCCACCAGCCGGAGCCGAGCCGCCCGCTCGGCATCGATGCGATCAAGCCCCGACGGCGCACGATGGGCCGGCAGCGCCGCCAATGCCTGATCACGCACACGCGCACGCATCAGCGACGCTGAGAGATCGGCCGCCGGCGGCTCGCCCCCACGCGGAGCATCCGTCGGTGTCGGCGAACGCCGCGATCGCTCCTCGTACAGCCTCGCGAAGTCCTCGGCGAGCAGATCGATCGATGCCCATGTGCCCTGCGCTGCAAAGAGTGCGAGCGTCCGCTCGACAAGCCGCGTCCGCGCGACCGTCCGCCACCGCGAACTCTCAAGCCTGGGCGCGGGCGCGTTCGAGAGCTCCCCGACAAGCCGCGCAACGGCAACCGTCGACGGTGCCGTCGGCAGCGTGTCGAGCGCCGCCGCTAAAACCCACGGGTCATCACGCCGGTTCGCCGCAACGTTCTGCGCGAGCCGACGGACGTCACTGGGCGAGCCGCGAAACGCCTCGGCGAGCAGCACATCAGCATCGATCGGCCCGATCGTGTCACCAGCCCGCGCTTCCAGTTCCTGCAATAACGCAAGCCTGTTTCCGATATGCCTGCCCGCCGACAGGTACCGCCGTGCCCACTCGCCATCTCGATTCACATCGAGCCGGGTCGGCCGCGATCGTGATGGAGCGCCGCGCACCACGACCGCGTCCGCACGCTCCATCGCCGCAACCGCCGCGTCGAAGAATCCAGAGGTCAACCGTCGCGCCGCGAGGTTGCACAGGCCCAGCCTGTACGCCGCCGCGAGGCTCTGCTCGGGCGTCAGCTCGCCAGCCGTCGCATCGAGCGCCGCCTGTGCGTCAGACACGAGCGTGAGCACGAGCTCATCGCGCGCGTATCCCTCCCGCACGCCCCACTGCGACGCGATCATGTCGCGTATCTCGGCCCGCCGAAGCTCGTTCGCCATCGGCGGCACAACCATCGCCATATCGATGCCAAGCGTCGCAGTCTGCCGAGCGAGCAGCCCGGTGATCGCGTATAGATCCGCACTCGACACCGCCGGGTCCGCGAACGCGCCGACGAGCCATTGCCGCGGGCTGCGCTCGGTCCAATCGATCTCGCCCGTGACCTGCCGGATCGCAGCCAGCGATGCCGCGTCGAGCGTCGGCTCCGGCGCACGCTCGCATAATCGACCCAGCGCGACCAGCAGCAACGCGTCTCGCTGCGAACGCAGTTCACTGGCCGCACCTGCCGCCGTCGACCAAGCCATCCAGTCGCCGTCAACGCCCGGCGCCTCGGCGATCGGTGCCATCCGCACGATCAGCGATGCAAGCGCCGCCCGCGCCGCGCCCGAAAAATCAACATCTCGTCCGGGATGGTCCGCACCGAGCGCCGCCTCGAGCGTCGTCCGGACCGTCCGCGCAACGCCCGCCGGCAAGTCCCGCTCTTGCCCGAGCCTGGCCAACATGCCGCACGAAAAGGCAACCGCTGGGATCGCGTTCTCCTGCGCCACGCCGGCCGCATGCTCCGCCGCGGGCTCCCGGACCGCCGCGACCAACGCATCGCGCCCGCCAGCACCTGCCGTGTAGATCAAATCCACAAGCTCAGCCACCACCGTTCGACGGGTCGCCGCATCAAACGCGATCCACTCGACCGCGAGTTCCGGCACGAGCGCAGCCGTCGCGATCGCGCCTGCATCGCGGTCGGGCGTCACCGTCGCGATCCGCAGCCGTGCGAGAACGGACTCGCCCTGCACAACCTCGCTTTGCGACCCGGCCGACGGTTGCCCAAGCCCGGCGAACGTTGCGCCCAGCTGATCCGCGGCATCGGCCGAAGTAGCCGGGGCAACAACGTCTGCATCGCCGGACGCGCCGCCCGCCGTTGTCGGTGGTCCGGCCCGGGTGACGTGCGAGACGAGCAGACCGATCGAAACAGCCGAGATCAGAAGCGAGACCAGTGCCACCGCGGAGACAATGAGCGTCGCCCGCTTCCTCTCCGACCAGCGATCAACATCCTGCACCACGATCGTCGGCTCGCCCGTGCGATGCGCAGGCGAATCCGACCCGAACTCTCCTGAGGCACCACCCGCTTTGTGCGCGGGAGGCGGCGGCACGTCCCGGCCGGTCGGGTTGAGCGCCACCCGACGGATCACCGGCACGATCTGCGACGATGGGATGCCCCGTGCGTGCGCCATCCATGCAAGCCGGCGAAACACCGCGGGGCTCCAACCAGACCCGAGCGCGAGCAACACCCGCGCGTCGTCCTCAAGTTGTGCGATCGAGTCGGACTTGGCAACGGAAGAACTCGCCGCCGCGCTGACGACCGCCGCAGCCATGGGCTTCCATCGCGCAACCAGATGGTCCCGCGTCGCCGGATCAACAAGCTTGCCCGCGGTCAGCCGCAACGCCTCGTCGAGCATGACGCCCTCGTGCGCTGTCGCCAGCGGATGTCGGCGCAACACATCCAGACGCCCCGCCAACGCCGCCTCGACCGCCTCCGGCGTTGGGGTCGCGATCTCCAGGCCAAGCAGGGAGAAAGGTCCGCCCGCGAGCGCACCGGGGCCGTACAAAAGTGACACGAGCCTCGCGACAGAGGGCGGCAGGTGCGGCGTCATGGGTTGCCCCCAACGCCGTCGTTCGGCAGCACATCGGCCGCCGGCAGTCCGAGCCCAAGCTCGCGAAGCCGATCACCCCAGGGCGCCGGGCCAAGCTCCGGGTACAGCAGCGCATGCTGATCAAACGCCTCGCGTGCCTCCGCGGGATTGATCAACGCAAGCAATCGAATCGACTCATGCCGAGCCTCATACCACGCAAGTTCGGGAGGCCGAAGCGCCGCGAGCAATCGCCGCCACGCGTCGAGCGCTTCGGCCGGGTCCGTCGCCTCGGTCGCCGAAGCGATCCGTCGGAGCCCATCCGCCGTCGCAGCCGACGCATCGCGCAGCGACCGATCGAGTTCCAACCCGATCGCCCGGATGTCCGCGTCATCCGCCGAGGCCGCTGCCCGCGCCGTCGCTTCCGCGACGGGCAAGGTCTGGGTATCCCCAATGGCCGCGCCGGTCGCCCTCAGCTGGTCGAGCACCGAGGTGCCGAACCGAACGACCCGTGCCGCGAGGTCCGCATCGCTTGGAGAGCGATCAAAGCGCGACACCGCATCACGAAACAACAGCTGTGTCGCGGCCCGCGCGAACGACGATTCAGGCGTCTCCCGCAAAATCGACAGAGCCCGCTCCGCCCACATCTCATCGCCCGTCGCCACCGCGATCTGCAACTCGCGATACGCCAGCTCGCTCCGAAGCTCATCGCTCGTCTCGGAAGCGAAGGGTGCGATCTCCTCGATCGCGACCAATGCCTGACGCGCCCGGTCGATATCCGGCGGATTCAGCGCGAGCAGGGCGTCGAGCAGCTGCCGCACCAGCAACGTTGCCGCGGCGCTGAGCTGCTCGACCCGATCGGCGTTCGCCGTCGGCAGCTCGCGCTGCGTGAGCGCGAGCACCGCCTCCGCCCGATCGGCAAACCGCAGCGCGGCCGCATCGCGCGCCTCGCCGGTGCTTCGCCGGTAGATCGCGTAGAGCAGCCGCGCGACCTGACGCTGCGCGGGGCCGTACAGCGCATCGTCGGGCGGCAGCCCGAGCAAGACCTCCACGGCCTCCTCGGGAGAGATCACCTCATCCCCACTGCTTGTCAAGATCAACCGGGCCGCTCGGCTCGATGCCGGATGCCGCGTGAGATAGAGCTGCGCAAGCGCCAACCGACGCGGCTTGAGCGACGGTGCACCGCGTTCGATCGCGTCGTCGATCGCAACAATCGCGTACCACAGCGCTTCCTCGGCCTTGTCGTCCGACTCGGCAGCACGGGCCGCGGCCTCAAGCACATCTGCCGCCATTGCAGCGTCGCCCGCGAGGTAGTGCGCGAGCCCCCGCAACGTCTCGGCCTGATCGCGCTGGGCCGCGAAGCCCGCAGCATCCTCCGCCGAAGTCGCGGCCGCGAGCGCCTCGGCAGCCTGCCGATACAACGTCGCAACGGTTGCGTCAGCCGTGGGCGTGTTCGGGGCATCGCTGCCGTGCGCCTCGCGCGCCCGCTGATACGACTGCAGCGCCCGCGCATACCGAACAATGAACCCGCGATCGCCCAGCGGCAGCGTGCCGAACTGCGTCACGAGATCGAGCACGTGCCCGATCTGGCCCGTCTGCACAAGGTCCGCCAGCGCGACCTGTGCGATCGCCTCGACGATCGCATCGCGCCCCGGCAGCGACGCACGCTCGCCAAGCCGATCGAGCGTGAGCACCGCGATAAGCCGCGCCTCGGTCGGCTCGAAAGGCTCGTCACGCCGCGCACGCTCGCGCTCGACGAGCGAGAGCAAGTCGGCCCACCGCTGGGCCGCGGTAAACACCACCGCCTGGGCCATCAGCGTCTGGTCGGCGACCGACGGATGCAGCTCCGTCGTCGTCGCGAGCGTCTCAAGCCACCGCACCGCACGCACATGCTCACCCTTGAGCGACTCGGCCAGCGCACATCCAATCGCGGATCGGCCCACGTGCTCGAATCTCAGCATCGCCGGCTGGATCTGGTCCGGCGCAGGCACCCGACCATCCGCCCCAAGAATCCAGCCGAGCCGGCGCGTCGCGTCGCCCGCGGTCGACGCGCGCGCCGTCAGCAGCGCGAGGTAGTAATCCGACCAGCCCGCGTAGTAAAACGCAAGCGAACGCAGCCGCCTGCCCTCTTCGAGCGCCGATCGGATGTAGATCTCATCGGCGTTCGGCTTGCGCAGCTCGCGTTCGAGCGCCTCGACGCGCCGATGGAGCGACGTGGCGAGCCGCTCAAGCTCGCCGCTCGTCGCACGCAGCACCTCCGAAGCCTGCACCACCTCGTCCGGCTCGGTCATCCTGAGCCGCGTTCGCTCGGCCACCTGCTGGGCGCCCAAGTACCGCGCGCGGGCGAGGTTAATCCGCAGCTCGCTCGTTTCCGCATCCGGCACGATCCGTAGCAGTTCCCGGCACCGCCGTTCGAGATCGGCAAGCGCCGCGACGTCCGAAGTCTCGTTGAGCTGACGCACGTAGATATCCGCAAGCCTCGACGCGATCGCTCGGCGGTCCGATGACGAAGCGTCCAACATACGGTCCCGCAGATGCGTGGCAAGCACCTCATCGAGGCCGCGCTCGGCGAGGTACCGCTCGAGCGCGTCCGGCTCAGCTGTCAGCTGGGCCGGCGCCACCGGCGAGAGGCCGGCAACAACGAGCATGATGACGCTAAGAAGCCGGCACATAGCTGATCTTTGTATGGCCCGCGTCGCGCGCTGCTTGCAACGCGGTCGCCGCGGCGTGCACTGGCACATCTCCCGAAACCCGCACAAACACGCCCGGCGCTTTCGGGAGCTTCTCGAGCATCCAGACAAGCTCCTCGCGCGTCCGCGCCTCTTGAGAGCCGAGCATGAACGCGGGACGGCCCTCGAGCGTCACGACATCGACCACCTGCGGCTGGAGGTTGCTACTCCCGGCCGACTCCTGCGACGCCTGCAACGCCGACGGCAAGTCGTTCTCAGGCGTGTCGAGCGTCGACGTCAGAATGAAGAAAATCAACAGCAGGAACACGACATCGATAAACGACATCATCAACAGCACCGGCCGGGCATGCGGGCGATCGTGGTGGCGAGAGAACTGCATCGCTAACGCTCCCCACCCGGCGCGGTGCCGAGCTTCCATCGCTCCACACCAGCCGCGGACAGCGCCGCCGCGACCGTGTTCAGGTGCGATGCGGCAAGGTTGCGATCCGGGCGAAGCAGCACGTCGACCGCAGACCGATCGGCAGCAATCGACAGCTCGTGCGAAACGATGTCGAGCAACGAATCGAGCGTGACCACGCGGGCCTCGATAAGCAGCGTGCCATCGGCTGCAAGGTCAATCGCGATCGTCGCGGGCTGAGCCGGGCCGTCTTGCCCAGCCTCGACCGGGAGATCGATCGGCGTCTTGATCATCTGCACGAACGATGATGTGTACAGAAAGAAGATAATCAGCTGCAACACGACATCGATCAGCGGTGTCAGGTCCTGCTCGGTGCGGTGACGACGAGATGGCTTGCCAAGGAAATTCATCCCCGGGGCTGACCAGAAGGCGCACCGGCCGGCGGCGAGATCGGCGGCGGCACGGGGCGCGCGCCCGCCTGCGGCGATCGATTGGGCGCTGCGGGTCTCGGTGCCGGCGGCGTTGCAGCCCGCGACGCCGGCGCACCGGCAGCACTGTGTGCCTGCGACTCAACAAACGCCGCCAACTCCTCCGCAACCGCCGCGATCTCCGTGACGCAGTGGTCGATGCGGTTGCGCAGGAACGCGAACGCGACCGTGCACGGAATCGCAACGATCAGGCCCATGACCGTCGTGACCAGCGCGACCGAGATCGACCCGGCGAGCTGATCCGGCCGGGCAACGCCCTCGGTCTGGCTGATCGTGTCAAAGGCGCCCACCATGCCCACCACGGTGCCAAGCAGGCCCAGCATCGGCGCGACCGCCGCGACCACGCCGATCGGATCCGTCGAGCGGTGCAGCCGCGCGGTCTGCTGCTGCCCCACCTCTTCGAGCGCCGCCTTGATCTCCAGAAACCCGAACGCCGAGCGCGAGCACCGCACGAGTGCGCCGCCGATCACGCGCGTGAGAAACGTGTCGTTGTCCTCGGCTCTCGCAAACTCAAGCGCATCACGCGCTCGCCCGGCCGCTAAAAGCGTGCTCAGCCGCTCGACCTGCTCGGGTGGCGCGAGCCGCGCGAGGCGGATGCGGATAAACGCCGCGATCGAGAACCCGAGCGCCACGAACGAGAGCAGGATGATGATGATCCCGATCGGCCCGCCCGCGGCGATGTAGTCAAAGAGCGACCGCGAGGGCACCTCGGCCTGCGCGATGAGTTGGAGCGGAAACAGACTCGTCAAAGACATGGTCATGCAGGTGGTTCCTGTTGATCGATGGAAGGCGGCGCTCGCAGCGCAGGGTCTAAGGCCCCGAGCGCCGGATGCTGGCTGTGCTCGCGGGCAAGTTCAAGAGCGAGGAGCCGGGCACCCTCTCGCTCTCCGAGCGCGTCCAGCGCCGTCGCCGCATCCGCCAGGCACGTGCCCGCGAGATAGGGCTGGATAAACCGGTACTCCGCGGGCACCGTAAGCAAATGCACCACGCCGCGACGCCGCTGCTCGCGGTCGCTCTCGCGCGCGAGCGATCGTCCAATCGCCGCGTGGCACCACGCCCGCACCCAAGGCTTGGCAGCCCCAGACTCGAGGCGCTCGACCAAACGCTCCCGCGCCGCAGCGCGAACCTCCGGCTCACGCGCCTGCGCCGCGACGCAATCACGCACGAGTATCGTCCCCGGCCCAAGCTCCGCAGGCTCGGTCCACACCGCCGCCTCCCCGGCAGCCAGCGCCGCAGCCGTCGAGTACAGCATGGCGAGCGACGACACCTCCGCGGGCCAGCTCCGCCGAGTGTCCATAACCGCCAACGCGCGCACGGCCGGCGTGCGAGCAAAGATCGGCGGCAACCCGGGCACGAGCGCCGTCACCGGATCAATCGCATCGGGCAACTCCTCGACGGCACCCGCAAGAACGGCCGCCCGCACGTCCAGCCAGGGCAGAACCGCCGCCGCGAGCGCGCCTCGCCCAAGACGACACCGCACAAGCCCCGCGTGCACCAACGCGTGCGTGGGCCCGACCAGATCCTCGGCCGCACGTTCATCCGCGCCCGAGCCGTCGCCCGTGAGCATTTCGGCCGCCCGCTCAAAGAGCGGCTCAGCGGCCACGGCATCACCACGTTCCAGCCTCGCCTGGGCCCGCCATACCGTCGCAGCCAGCTCCGAATACGCCGCCGCCTGCGCCGCGAGCGGCCCATCGACACGCCGCACGCGATCCCACGAGATCGTCCGCACCAGCGTCGCCGGCTCGCCCGCAATCCCAACATGCACGCCGCGGGTATCGACCGCCACCGGCGGATACGCGGGCGCGGGCTCACCGCGTCGCAGGACGACCGTGCCGCCATCCTCCTGCGCGTGCGCCAGCGGCGCCGCACACGCGATCGCCAAAGCGATCACTAGTCGAAACATCAGCCATGCCACCTTGGTCATGGCGCGCGCCTCGGCAGCCGCACCGGCGTCTGCCCAACGCCCGCGATGTGCGTGTAAGAACCCCCAGTCGATTGCGCGAGCCGACGCATATACGGCTCGGATATCTCGCTCACGAACGTGATGCAGTGGATCGGGACGTCGAGCTTCGAGTGGGTCTGCAAGATCGCATCGACCGTGTCCGGATGGAACTCGCCATCGGTCATGAAGTAGATCGCATCCGGACGCGGACGGAGCTGTTGGGCGAGCTCGAAGGCGGGCAGCGGGTTGGTCCCGCCGCCAGCCGGGATCTGCGCGATAAGCCGGCGTGCCCAAGCCTTGCCCCGTGAGCCGGCCTGCACCCAATCGCCACGATCGCCTAGCGGCCTCGCCATCGACGAGTACAGGAAGATGCAAAACTCCGCGTTGTCGGTCAGTGCACCCACCGACGTCGCAAGCTCATCGCGCAGCGTCTCGATCTTGCCACCGATCGACATCGAGCCCGACGTATCAACGATGTACGCGAACCGGGAGCCCTTTGCCTCCACACCGAAGAACGACGCGCCGCCGCCATCGCCCGCGCCGCCAAGATCGGCACCCTCCCCGATGTCCCCCGCGCCGATGCCGAGGTCCTCGGGAGTGATCGCAAGCGTCTCGGTCGCGATCGCGTCGGCGTCCAGCGTCTCGGAGAGCATCGACTCGGGCACATCGATTGGCGGCGTCTCCGGCACGATCGGCGTGCTGGGCTGCGGCAGTTCCCCACTCATCTGCGCAAGCTCGGCCTGCGACACAACCGCGAACTCAACCGGCGTGCCCGATCCCTCCACACTCCCCGCGGGCCCAAGAAAGACCACGTACACCGCGACCACCATGAACACCGCATGGGCCGCCAGCGATACAGCCAGCCCCGCGAACGTCGCATTGCGCAGCACGCGCAGCCAATCGCGACGGGGCGCTGATCCCGCGACGACCCCAGCCGACATCCCAGACGCGTCCGCGCTGTCAGGCTGGCCGGCCGGGCCGGTTTGGGATGGGGAGTTCTGGTCGGGCATGGTTGGCTGATCGCGTCGGCGTCCATGCATGGACGCGGGCCTGGCCGCGAGTCTACCGGCGTGTGACGCCCAGGCTTCGCTTCGGTTCCAGACCGATCACCGGGCTGCTCTATCAACCGACAGCCTCTCGAGCCCATTCGAGGCACCCTGCCCCGTGGTTCCGGCTCAGACTCCGGCTCCGCACTGCCGAGACCGTTTCGTCGCTCCGTTTGCCCTCCCCACGTTTGACCGGGTGCCGCCGCGCACGTTGAATGGCCGCCGAAGCGGGTGGGTGGCCCGCTCGGCACTCCACAGACCCCCCTCGCGTCGTTCGGCCGCCAGATTCGGCTCGCCGCGTGGGGAAAACCGAAGGGCGAGCACATGGGCGACCAGCAAGCATCTCAAGGACGCCCCACGGGCGGCAGCACCTTCAAACGCGTCCTGCTCAAGCTCAGCGGCGAGTCTTTCTGCGCCCCCGGCGGCTTCGGCGTCGATCCCGAAGAGCTCGAACTGATCGCCAAAGAAGTCGTCGACGCCGCGAGCGTCGGCGCCCAGGTCGCCGTGGTCGTCGGTGGCGGCAACATCATCCGCGGGGCCGCCCTCGCTGCCGAGGGGCACATCCAGCAGGCGACCGCCGACTACATGGGCATGCTCGGCACGCTCATCAACGGCCTCGCCCTGGGCGAGAAGCTCAAAGCCCTCGGCCAAGAGAGCCGGGTCATGAGCGCGATCGAGGTCCGCGCGGTCGCCGAGCCGTTTATCCGGGGCCGGGCGATCCGGCACATGGAGCTGGGCCGGGTCGTCGTGCTCGCCGCGGGCACCGGCAACCCCTTCTTCACGACGGACACCTGCGCCGCCCTCCGCGCTCGCGAGCTCGAGTGCGACGTGCTGCTCAAAGCGACCAAGGTCGACGGCGTCTACACCGCCGACCCCAAGAAAGACCCCACCGCGACCCGCTACGACGAGCTGACCTTCTCCGACGCGCTCGAGCAGGGCCTCCGCGTCATGGACCTGACAGCCCTGGCGATGTGCCAAGAGAGCGGCATCCCCGTTGTCGTGTTCGACTTCAAGAAGACGGGTACGATCCGGCGTGTGATCGCCGGCGAAACCATCGGCACCACACTCAGCAAGCGGGCCGATCAGCCAAGCTGACCGCGCCACAACCAACCACTCCGGGCCTTCGATCCCGAGAGCCCGCCGCGACCGTTCGTCGCGCATGTCCAAGGAGCGCCGCTACATGAGCCAATCACCCGACGAGATCCTTCTCGAAGCCGAAGACTCGATGCAAAAGGCGATCGAGTACCTCACCCACGAGCTCCAGGGCGTCCGCACGGGCCGGGCCTCCACCGCGCTGCTCGAGTACGTCAAGGTCGACTACTACGGCTCGATGACCGACCTCAAAAGTCTCGCCGCCGTCAGCGTCCCCGAGCCCACGCAGCTGCTCATCAAGCCCTTCGACGCAGGCGCGGTTTCCGAGATCAAGAAGGCGATCGAGAACTCCGGCCTTGGGCTCAACCCCATGGTCGACGGCAAGGCGATCCGCGTGAACGTCCCCGCCCTCTCGGGCGACCGACGCAAGCAGCTCGTCGCGCACGTCAAGAAGGTCGGCGAGGAGCAGAAGGTCGTGCTCCGCAACACCCGCCGCGACGCGAACAAGCACGCCGACGCGCTCGGCAAGGACAAGACCGCGGGCATCCCCGAGGACGAGGTCGACACCCTCAAGACCGAGATCCAGGACCTGCTCAAGAAGTACGAGTCCAAGATCACCGAGCTCGTCGACGCCAAGGCCGAAGACGTCATGACCGTCTAACGCCCGCCATCGACGGCTCGTTCGCAAGGCAGAAAAAACAACACCCCGCCGGCTCGCCCGGCGGGGTGTTTCATATGCGACCAGTTCGCATCCGACGTTAGCGGAAGATCAGCACACGCGGGCTAGTCAGCAGCACATGCCGGTCACGCATCAGCGCCATCGCGTTGATGCCATCACGCACCGCGGGCCACGCGTGTGGGCCGACCGCCTTCTCGATCATCGCCGCCAGCGGCAACTCGATCGACACCGCCGGCGACTGGATCAGCCCGCCAAACGACTCCTCGATGAACTCCTCAAAGCCCTTCGGGCCGGGGTAGTCCATGATGTCGTACCGCGAGAGACCCTGCGCCTCGGCGAGGTCGCCCACCGCATCGGCAAGCGTGCCGATCTCGTCGATCATGTTGAGCTCAAGCGCATCGCTGCCGACGAAAATCCGCCCCTCGGCCGCCTTGCTCGGGTCAACGTTTGGCCGGGCCGTTGTCACACGCCCCACGAACTGCTCGTACGTCTCGGCCATCGCCTCGCGAACGACCTGCCGTTCGGTCTCGTTCCAGGGTGCCGTGGCCGACATGATCCCCGCAATCGGCCCGCGCGAGCGCTCGACCACATTCACGTGCACCTTGTCCATCAGCCCCTTGGTCGCCAGCTTCCCGCCGACGACACCGATCGAGCCCACGATCGACGACGGGTTCGCATAGATCTTGTCGCCTCCGACCGCGATGTAATAGCCGCCCGACGCCGCCATGCTGCCCACCGAAACCCACACGGGCTTGGTCTCCGCGAGCCGCTGCAGCCCCTGCCACATCACCTCGGACGCGATCGCCGAGCCGCCGGGCGAGTTCACCCGCACCACGACGCCCTTGATCAGGTCCTCATCGCGGATCGTCTCGATCGTGTTGCGGATTGTCCGGCTGCCGACGCTGCCGCCCTGGCCCAAGAAGCCCGCGGGCTGGCTGTCGCCGTCCATGATCACGCCGTCGATGTGCAGCACCGCGATCGTCGGCCGCGTCGGCGTGTAGTCGGGCGTTGACGACAGAATCGAGAACATCGCAAACGGGTTCGAGGTATCGATCTGGCTCTCGGCACCCTCGGGCTCAACCTCGACCCACTCGATCTCCGAGCCGTACTGATCCGCGAGGTGCGCCTCGAGCAACGGCAGATCAACCGTCGCATCGATCAGGCCCGACTCGATCGCGGCGCTGCCGCTGCCGAGAAACGCCGTGCGCATCGCGTCATCGAGCTCGGCACCGCTCATGTCCTTGCCAGACATGATGTGCCCGCGCATCGTCTCGTACATGCTGTCAAGGAACGAGTCCAGGTGCGCGTCCCACGCCGGGCTCGGCTCGGCGTTCATGTACGCCTCGCTCGCGCCCTTGTAATCTCCCACCTGGATGTAGTCCGGCTCGATGCCCGCCCACGCGAACATATCCGCCAGGTACATCTCTTCCATGTGCAACCCGGTGAACAGCGTCGCGCCGCCCGACTGCATGATCGCCTCGTCGGCAAACGACGAGATCAGGATCTCCTGACCCATGTAAAACTCGGCGAAGATGTGGATCTTCTTGCCCGTGGCGCGGAAGTTGTCCATCGCCTGGCCGAGCTCTTCGATCTGCGCCGTGTTCAGCGCCGCGTCCTTCAAACGCACGACCAAGCCGTCCATCGAGCGATCGTTCGCAGCCTCATCGATCGCATCAATCACGCTGCGAAGCGTCGGCGACGTATCTCCCGTCAACCACGCGAAGGGGCTGGGCCGCTCGGTGAGCGAACCCTCGAGTTCGAGCATGCCGATCTCTGCACCATGCGCGGCGGGCACGGCAAACGCCGCACCCGCGAAAAGCGCGATCGCCGCAGAAAGACCAACACCCGACCGACGACAACGTGAACCACAACCAGCAGCACGACCCATGAGGGCAACCTCCGAAGTAGAAACCAAACCTCGGGAGATCACCCACGCCGCGCGTGGCAGGACCGCCCCCCGGGAAACTTCCTGTCGTTCGAAGTGTATGGGCCCCCGCCGCAGCGGTTTCACCCAACCCCGCGACCGCACGCCCCCGCTCAGTCGTACCCCAGGTCAGCGAGATCGTCCTCATCGAGCCCTTGGTCGTGCCCGTACTCGTGCAGGATCGTGATCAGCACCTCTTCGGCGATATCGCCGTCGGGCACACCCCACCCGCCCGCAGCCGCCAGCACACCCTCGCGAAACAGTAGCACGTGCGGCGGCGCATCGGCCGGATCCTCCAACGACCGCTCCGTGATCGCCGCACCCGTGTACAGCCCGCACAGCTCCGTCGGATCATCACCCAGGTCCAAACCCTCCTCGATCAGCGACGCCCAAAGCTCGGCACTCGGCCGATCTTCCACGACCAACGGCACCCGCTCGATCAGATCGTGCACATGCACCGGCAGCCCGTGCACGACCCGCTCCAGAATCGCGTCAAACCGCTCCCGCTCCGACTCGGTCATGCCCCCGGCTCCACTTCTGCGTCACCACCGCCCGCGTCACCAGCATCACCCGGCAGAATGTCCCGCATGCTCTTCGACCGGGCGATCAGTGCCGGACGGAGCCGAACCACATCCACCGTCAGATTCGCAAGCCCCACCGCAAGCAACAGCGACCCCAAGCCGATCACCGCCACCGCGATAAACGGCAACACATCGGGCACATCGAACCGCTGATACACGATCATCAGCGAGTCACCGGCCGCCGCTACAAGCAGCGCCGCGATCAACGGCGTCAGCCGCTGCCGATCCACACGCCCCGTCCGCATCGCAAGCGATCGCGTCAGCAGCGCGCGATAGTTCACACGCACCGCGAGCAACCACAGCACGCCCGCGAGCATCACACCAACACTCGCCATCGGCCGAGGGCTGCCGCGAGGGGTCGTCGACGCGAACGGATTCGGCATCACGCGATCAATCGACATCACGCTCTGAAAACAGACCACCGCGAACACCGCCGCGAGCACCCCCACCCCCGCCAGCACCGTCCGCTTCCAACTCAAATCCGCGAGCGGCCTCACGAGCGCCACCGTCCCCAACGCCGAGATCGCAAGCGCACCCGTCGCCGCGACAGGCAGCAGGCCGTGGTCGATCGTGCGCCCCAGAACAGTCGCGACAAGGTCCTGCCCGCGCATCACCATCACGAGCAGCATCGCAACCATCGCCCCGCCCGCCCATATGAGCAGCAGCCACGCCGTCACACGAGGCCAGCGCACCGGCCGGAGCTTCTCCGCGTGCGGATCAACCACAAGCTGGATCGTCGCCCCGACCGCGAAGCCACACTCGGGGCACGACGAGCGAATCGAGAGCCCGCGCAGGTTGTACCCGCACTGCGCGCACGTCAGATCGCCACTCAGCTCGGCAGCAACATCTTCGCTCTGCTTCGGTTCGGTTTGTCTGGGCGGCGGCGGACGCATCGAGCGTCCAGCGTAGAGCCATCGGCCCGCCGCCGCGTTTCCGTATACTCCCCCGCTCGAATCGCAGAACTTCCAGACGCGTGCGACCGATCGCCCGCGCCGTGCGAAAGGTCTGGGCGGAGCGTGCCGGACGCACGCCGAATCCAGACGATGGGGTGGGCATGGACGACCGAATCACGCGCCTTCGCGACAACATCTCCCGTGTGTATCTGGGCAACCCCGAGGCCGTCGACAGCGTCCTCTGCTGCCTGCTCGCCCGCGGGCACGCGCTCCTCGAAGATGTCCCCGGCGTGGGCAAAACCGCCCTCGCCATGGCCGTGGCGCGAAGCGTCGAGTGCCCGTTCAGCCGAATCCAGCTCACGCCCGACATGCTCCCCAGCGACGTGCTGGGCGTGAGCGTGCTCAACCGCGACACGGGCGCCTTCGAGTTCCGACCAGGCCCGATCTTCGCCAGCGTGGTTCTCGCCGACGAGATCAACCGCACCACACCCCGCACCCAAACCGCGTTGCTGGAAGCGATGAACGAGTCGAGCGTCAGCATCGACGGCGTCGTCCACGACCTCGGCCGACCCTTCATGCTCCTGGCAACCCAGAACCCCTACGACTTCGAGGGCACGTACCCGCTGCCCGAAAACCAGCTCGACCGCTTTCTCATGCGCATCCGCGTGGGCTACCCCGACGCGGCGACCGAGAGAGAAATCCTCCGCCTCCGCCCCGCCCAGAGCATCCTCAGCGAGCTCGAGCCCGTCATGCACCGCGACGAGCTCGTCGCACTACAAGACGACGTTGCAGAGGTGCGCCTCGCCGACGAACTGATGGAGTACATCGTCGAGATCGCGCGGGCAACGCGCGAGGACGACGACGTCCGCGTCGGCCTCAGCCCCCGAGGCTCGCTCGCGCTCGCCCAGGCCGCCCGCGCCACCGCGATGCTCAAAGGCCGAAACTATGTCGTGCCCGAAGACATCACCAGCAACGTCGAGCCCGTGTGCGCACACCGCATCATGGCACGAGCCGGAAGCCTTGACGCGGGTGTCGGGGCACCGCCCGGCCTGCTCGACCGCGTGCTCGCCCACGTCCCGAGCCCCGTCTGACATCAACGCCCACACGAATCGCAAAGCAAGGAAACCACTCCATGGCACGCATCATCCGCATGGAGGGCACCGGCCCCGTCAAGGTCGAGCCCCAAGACAAGCCCGTCTTCGTCTGCGCCTGCGGCCTGACCAAGAACTTCCCGTTCTGCGACGGAAGCCACAAGCCTTGCAAAGACGAAGCAGAGGGCAAGACCTACCGCTACAACGACGACGGCACCCGCGACGAAGTCGACGCCTAACTGGCGCCCTTCACCTGCTGGGCGAGCAATTCGACCGGATGCATCGACCGCCGTCCGAGCCCATCGTGCACCTGGTGCCGGCAAGACGTGCCCGTCGCGACCACGATCGCGTCCGGCTCATCGCGCAGTGACGGAAAGAGCGCAAGCTCGCCGATCTGCATCGACAGGTCGTACCGATCGGTCGTAAAGCCGAACGACCCCGCCATGCCGCAACAGCCCGTGTCGAGCACACGCACGCGATCGCCGAACGCCCGATGCAGAAGCGCCGACGACGACTCCGCGCCCCACAACGCCTTCTGATGGCAGTGCCCATGGAAGAGCACAGCCCCGCCGGGGTCCGTAAACGCGGGCGTGGTCGGATGCTCGTCCCAGTGCTCTTCGACGAACTGCTCGGGCAGTGCGCACATCGCAGCCAGTCGCTCCCGCGTCTCACGCGGGGCATCGAGTTTCAGATCGAGCCAGTCATCACGGATTGCGCTCAAGCACGACGGCTCGCACACAACGATGCCCCCGAGATCATCGCGATCCAGCAGCGGTAGCATCCGTTCGATCGTGCGATTCACCATCGCGGTCGCCTGCGGCAGCATGCCCGTCGAAATCATCGCCCGCCCGCAGCATCCGGGGTCGATCAGTTCCACGCGATAGCCGCACGCCTCGAGAAGCGTTCGCGCTGCGAGACCGATGCCCGGCTCGTTCGCGTCGGTGAAGCAATCCGCAAACACCGCGACCGTGCGCACGCCCGGCGTCGCTTTGGCCGTGCGCCCCCACCGCCGCCGCAGGGGCTTGTCGAACGCGGGCAGCGATCGCCGGCGGTCAACGCGCATCACCCGCTCGAGCATGTACCGCGCGATGCCGGTGTTGTTCGCCGCATTGGCAAGCCCAGGCGTGAGCGTGCCGAGGCGATTGAGCGCGTGGATCGATCCGAAGAATCGGCTCTGCAACGGCACGCCGGTCTCGCGATGCCGCTGCGCCTGGTACTCGGCCTTGAGCCGGGCGATGTCCACGTTCGACGGGCACTCGCTCTTGCACGCCTTGCACGAAAGGCACAGATTCAGCGTCTCGAGCGTGTCGGCATCGTCGAAGTCGGGCGTGCCCGCGTCGGTCCGGTTGAGCTGGCCCGAGATCGCAAGCCGGAGCGCGTTGCCCCGGCCGCGGGTCGAATGCCGCTCGTCGAGCGTTGCCATGTACGACGGGCACATCGTGCCGCCGGTCTTCTTTCGGCACACGCCCGCGCCGTTGCACATCTCGACCGCGCCGTCGAAGCCGTGCTGATCGCTGTAGTCGAAGTACGTGTTGGTGTCCGGCACTTGCACGGGCGTCTCGCTCGGCAGCACGCGGAGCGACTGGGTCATCGATTCGACCGGCCGCGGGTGCGTGCCGTCGAGGTCGATGATGTTGCCCGGGTTCATCAGGTTGTGCGGATCGAAGAGCCGCTTCACGCGATGGAAAAGGCTCACGATCTCTCGGCCGAAGTAGTCCTCGACCAAGGGCGTCCTCACTCGGCCGTCCCCATGCTCGCCCGACATCACGCCGCCGAGTGATCGGGCCAGTGCCGCGACCTGCACCGCGATCGATCGAAGCCGATCACGATCCTCCGCGTCGTGGATATCCAGCATCGGGCGCACGTGCAGCACGCCCACCGAGGCGTGGGCATAAAACGCGGCCTTCGTGCCGTGCTCGGCCACGATCCGCTTGAACTCGCGCACGAACTCGGGCAGCCGATCTGGCGGCACCGCGTTGTCCTCAACAAACGTGATCGGCTTGCGATTGCCCGGCACGCCGTGCAACAACGGCTCGCCCGCCTTGCGAAGCTTCCACGCCTGGGCCATCGCCGCACTATCGGTGTACGTCGCGATCGCGGCATCCGGAAACAACGCCCGCAGACGACCGAAAGACGCTTCGATGTCATCGAGCCCATCTTCTGAGAAGTACTCAACATAGTGCAACGCCCGCAACGGCTTGCCGCCCGCGGGCGCGGGCATCAGCTCCACGTACCGCCGGTACTCGGTGTTCGCCGCGGCAAGATCGATCACGTTGTCATCGAGCAACTCGACCGCCGCCGGCGAGGTCTCCAGAATCGGCCCGACCGCATCGATCGCGCCCTCGAGCGAATCGAAGGAGATCACCGCCAGGCCTTTCGCCCGCGGGATCGGGTTGAGTGCAAGCGTCGCACCAAGTGTGGTCGCGAGCGTGCCCTCGGACCCGCACAGCAGATGTGCCAGGTTGAGCCGCTCACCGTCGGGGCCCGACGCGTCGAGCTGCTGCACGAGCATGTCGAGCGCGTAGCCCGCGTTGCGACGAACGGTCTTCGGGAACCGCTCGCGGATCAGGTCGGCGTGCTGCCGCAGCATCGGGATCAGCTCGCCGGCGATCTGCTTCACGCGTGGGTCGCGCAGGTGTGCGCCCGCGTCGAGCAGCACGCGCGAACCATCGGCGAGGCCGGCATCGACCGCGATGAGCGACTCGCTGGTGCGCCCGTAGCGGATCGAGTGCGAGCCCGCCGCGTTGTTGCCGATGCACCCGCCCACGTTCGCGTGCCGCGACGTCGCGGGGTCCGGCGCGAAGAACAGGCCTGTCGACCTGAGCTGCTCGTTGAGATCATCGACAGTAATGCCCGGCTCAACCCGGCACGCCCGCCCCGCCTTATCGACCTCGAGCACGCCCGTGCAGTTTGGCGAGAGGTCGATCACGACCGCGTTGTTGGTGCATTGGCCGGCGAGCGACGTGCCGCCGCCACGCGGGAGCATCGCGATGCGGTGCTCGCCGCAGTACTGGATCGCACGCATCGCATCGGCCGTGTCGGCAGCGATCACCACGCCCATCGGCTCGGCCTGATAGAGCGACGCGTCGGTCGCGTACAGCATGCGGTCGTGCAGGCCCAATCGCACCTCGCCCGACACCGCCGACGCAAGGCCGGCCAGTGCGGACGCGGGCTGGGCGGGCTGGTTGGAGGTTGCGCTCGTCATGCCGTGTCACTGTATCGCCACCCCAAACGCCCGGGATGGGGAGTCACCGCGGGGTCACCCGACGCGATTCGATGCGGAACGCGCCCGAGCGCCGATGGTCTGTCCAGCAGGACCCGCGGCGGGGCCGACGGCGAGTGCCGCCAGCCAACCAGCCACCCGTGCGGGCCATGCAAGGAGCATCCCTCGTGACGCACATCAATCACGCCTCCGCGATCGCCCTGGTTACCGGGCTTGCCGTGAGTCTGCCATCCGTGCTCGCAGCCGACGCGACCGACCTGCCCGTCCGCGCCATCACACTCCACCGCTCGGGCGTCGCAAGCGTCGAACGCCTCGGCACCATCACCGGCGACGACACCGTCACCCTCACCTTCGGCACCGACCAGATCAACGATGTGCTCAAGTCGATGGTCTTCGTCGACACCGGTGGCGGCACGATCGGCCGCGTGGGCTACGGCTCGCGCGAGCCCATCAACCGACGCCTCGCGAGCTTCGGCCTCGACATCGGTGACAACCCCAACATCGCCGACATCATCAACCGCCTCCGCGGCGAGCAGGTGCGCCTCGAAACCCCCGAGGGCACCACAGAGGGAACCATCCTCGGCATCGAGCACCGCAAGGAAGCGAGCGACAGCGGCGATGTGCTCGTCGACATCTGGCACGCCAAGCTTGTCACCAGCTTCGGCATGATCCGCATGGTGCGCCTCGACGACCTGCGAGGCATGGAACTGCTCGACGAGACACTCGCCGAGGAACTCGCCGCGGCACTCGCGACTCTCGCATCCGGACGAAACGACCGCACCGCCGACGTCACCCTCGACCTCCGCGGCACGGGCTCACGCGACGTCTCGGTGTCATACGTGCAAGAAGCGCCAGTCTGGAAGACCAGCTACCGCATTGTGCTGCCCGACGAGCAATCAACAAGCGACGACGGCGTGTACGTGCAGGGCTGGGCGATCGTCGAGAACACGACCGATGAGGACTGGACGAACGTGCGCCTGAGCTTGGCCGCCGGCCGACCCGTCGGGTTCACGATGGACCTCGCCGAGCCGCTGTTTTCACCGCGGCGCAAATTGCCCGTGCCCGTGATGGCGGGCGTGTCGCCGCGGCAATACGCGCCGGGCGTGCCGGCGGCCGCACCGCTCACGGTAAGCGGAAGCACCTCGAACAGCCTCGGTATAGCGTCCGCCAGATCTATGTCAGGGTTCGACGGCTCCAACGGCGTCCCCAATGAGATCGTCCGGGATAAACAAAGCAACCTTACCGCGGCTCTGCAGCGGGCCGAGGCGATGCGCATCTCTACGGACG
>ERZ1740070.111-NODE-111-length-56211-cov-6.704395_pt1 | contig 56211 bp, 46 predicted proteins | sample MGYA00581734_ERZ1740070 | MGnify/ENA primary metagenome ERZ1740070 (study PRJEB43018, sample SAMN04849744) | marine metagenome | isolation source: floating plastic debris | place: Pacific Ocean | collected 2008-09-01 | study: EMG produced TPA metagenomics assembly... | reverse complement strand
TGGATGCTGTCCAGCTAAAAGTTGGATGCTGTCCAGCTAAAAGTTGGATGCTGTCCAGCTAAAAGTTGGATGCTGTCTAGCTAAAAACAGATTGAGTTTTTGAAATCTACATCGGCATAATCGCATTTACTTTTTTGCCTTACTTATGGTCGAGCAGACAGTAGAAATTTTCTCTGAAGAAGCAATTCGTCGCACACTCAATCGGCTGGCCTCCGAAGTGATTGAACGAACCGACCATTTAGCTGATCTGGTCTTAGTAGGTATTCACACGCGCGGTGTACCGCTAGCTAAAACCATTGCTCAACAGATGGAGCGTTTAGAAGGCATCCAGATACCTGTGGGAGCTTTGGACATCACCTTTTATCGAGACGATCTCGATAAAATTAGCACTCGCACACCCGCCAAAAGTGAGCTGCCCTGCGATCTAACGGGCAAAACTGTCGTTTTAGTAGACGATGTTATCTACAGCGGGCGCACCATCCGAGCAGCCCTAAACGCCCTTATCGACTACGGTCGCCCCAATTTGGTACGTCTGGCTGTGCTAATTGACCGAGGCCATCGACAGCTACCGATTCACCCTGACTTTATTGGTAAATCATTACCCACTGCCCGAGAAGAGGTGGTTAACGTACAGCTTATGCCAGTGGACGATAGGGATACTGTTGAATTAATCAAACCGGTCGTCTAACTTGAACCAGGAAGTCGGCACCCACTCAGGCGGATAAAGTCCTAGCCAGGCGAGGTTTTGAGTGTAGTAAGCAGAATCCCCATCCCAAAAGTCGTTGGGGTCTGCCAGCATCAGCTTATTTTCTCGAATAGATTTAGCAACTCCCGTATCTAAATGACGGACGGCCTGATAGACCATGGCGTACTGAGATGTCGCACCGTAATCAACCATGGCTTCACCGGCTAAATTAATCTGGGCCGGTAGCTGTTGAGATTGTTGCCACAGCTCCAGCAGGGCTGGGAGATGGTCGTTTAAGTAGTGACCGGCTGGGGCAGACTCAAACCAGCTTAAATCTAGTGCCACTCGCCACCACACACGATAGGCATCAAATCCATAGACACTCTTAATCGAGGCTGTAGGGGGTAGCTCTCTATAATGGGGAGCCTCACTGTGGAGCAAAACCCAGTCGCTGGGTAGCCCCAATTCTGAGAGTTTAGATCCTTCTTCAAGGATGCGGTAGCCTGTGTGGACGAGTTCTAGCCAGTCTCGCTGCCGGTCGATTTGGGCAAACAGTCGAAACGCGTAGGGTGCAACATAAGACGGGTTGAGATACCAAACGTCAGGAGATGGATGAAAAGAATCCAGGGGTCCCGGCAGTAAATAGCGACCGGAGAGGTCATCTTGTAACGCAATATCTGCTGTGGAAAACTCCCAAATATCGTTGAGCTTAATTTTAGCCAGGGTGAGATAGGCTGGTTTGTTCCAACGACGAGCGGCCATAATCAAGGCTGTCGCCGCATCGATATCAGCATCGGTGGCAAAGTTGATGTCTAAAATACCCCAAGTTTCGGCATCTCCTGGTGCATCGTCAGGTCCCCATTTCCAGGCCCAAAGGTGATCGATAAGTGTACCGTCTTGATCGCGTCTGGCCAGGTTTTCTTCTCCCCATGTGAGCACTCGATCAAAGGTTTCAGGATCATCGATGATCAAGGCGCGCAGCATAGCGTATGCCTGACCTTCAGAGGTGGTGCGCTGGTCGTCGTTTTCCCAGTCGATGACACGACCGTCTGCTTGAATAAAGCGATCGCGATAACGCTCCCAGGTGGTTTCAAAAAAGGGACGATCTACCGCCGAGGATGACGTAGCAATATCGATTGCTGCCGGTAGCTGTGTTGGCAACTCATAAACAGCTTGCGATCGCACAGATGCAAAGCAGCCAGTCATCCAGATATTGATTGTTAGTCCCAGCAGCAGCCAGCAACCCCAGCGCCGCAACCATTTCCAAACCGATCTCGACAACAACATCTTTGTTCCATCCTTTTGTCTGGCCTAGCGTTGCAATAACTGTCTTAACAAACGTAATCAGTAATAGTTACCGTTAGTTGCCACCTAAATCAGTTGTCACTCAAAACAGTTGGCCAATAAACAGCTGGCCGATAAACTGACGCCCCCATGCTGACACACCGGTCTTAACTTCATCTGGTTTAGATGATGGGGTTTACACCTTACAAAAAAACTACGGCTATAGATGTAGAAACGGTTTAGTAACGCTCCCAAACCGGTTGAAAGCCTCGGTGGAGGAGTAGACCCTCTTTAATCAGACGTTCTTGACGCTCCAGGCCAATGTTGTTGGGCACCTGGCTTTGGAGCGCATTAATTTCTTCTAGAGCCTGCAGCGGACGATCTTGGGCAACCGTTAAGCTAATCGACGTCTGACGTAAATTAATGTCGTCTGGGGCCAGCTCAATCGCCTGATTATAGAGACGACGAGCTTCTTGATAGCGAAGTTGTTGAAACCTTACACCTGCTAGACCAACAATCGCATCAAACTGTTTAGGATTGCGATCTAATAACGTATCGTAAGCGTTGGCCGCCGTTGAGAGATCGCCAGTATCTTGAGCAATTTGCCCCTGGAGCAAGTAAACCTCAGGAGCATCGGGATTTTCAGCCACCAGCTGAGCCGCCGCTTCATTGGCTGCATCTGGGTCGGTCATCGCCAACACCTGAATCTGCCGCTGACGAAGAATCAGAGAATTAGGATTCGCCACCAACAGCGACTCGTATAGGTCGCTACGGGTCGGGTCAGCCGGTAGTGCCCCCACCAAACTGAATAGCTCAGGAGGATTCTCGTTGGCAGGATGGCTAGCTAACCACTGGTCTAGAACAGATTCTGCGGTGTCAACCGAGATAAATTTACCCTGGTAGGCCAAACTCGTTTGCCCCAAAATTTTGGCGTCATTGCCAGGGTTAAGGGCGATGATCTCCCCATATAGAGCCAATGCTTCTGCATAGCGCCCTTGACCTTGATAAACCCCTGCTAACCCCTGCATGGCGCCAGTTACTACTGCATTACCACTGGTGGGGTCATTAATTAGCTGCTGATAGAGGGCAATACTGGTCTCAGTATCATCCTGCCTGCGGGCTTGCTCGGCTTGAAACAAGATCACGGCAGGATCATCTCCGGCATAGAGCTGCAGCTGTTCTTGAGCCAGGTCTAGTTTGTTTTGCTGCAGGTAAATCTGACCGAGACGGTAATGCAAAAACGGCTCAGCAGAGGTGGCAGCCAGCACATCTTGATAGAACGGGAGCAGTTCTGCATCAGGGGGGTCAAGTCTGGCTAAGCTGCTAGCAATATATTGCAGCTGCGTAGAATTCTCAGGCAGTGTGACCGACAGCAGTCGCTGACGTAGCTCCTGGGCCGAAATTTGGGCCAGCTGACGCTCCCAAATACTAGTCTGAACATAGAGACTGACATCGTCAGGGTATTGCGCTGACAGCTGTCGATAGGTGGACAGTGTCACAGGCTGACTGCTGGGATATGAGCCCACTGCATCGGCCGCTTCACGAGCCGTACCCACATTTAAATTTGAACTGGTCAACACATTTTTATAGGCCGCAATTGTCCGCTCACGCACAATAGGGGCGTCGGTATAGAAGGTCATACCTCTGAGCGCTCGAGCGACCATTAGGGGCTGATCCTGAATCGTATCAATCAGTGCTAAACCACGCTCATAGTCGCGATTGGCCGCATAGGCGGTGGCCAGTTCAGCCTTGACCTGGGCCTGTTCGGCAGCGTCACCATTGATATCTAAAAACGGTTCTAGAACCGCAATGGCCGCCGCAGGGTTATCTTGCTGGCGCAGGGCAAAACTATAGGCTTGAGCTTCGAAAATGTTAAGGGTTTGACCGGCGTTGATGTAGCCTTCAAACAGTTCGACCGCTTGCGCAGAGCGGCCACCATAGGCATAGACCTGGGCCGCACCTATCTGGGTTGCCAGACTAGAACTTTGTTCTAGAGCAATGTCATAGTCTGCCACCGCTTCAACCAGACGACCTTGATAAAAAAGTAGCAGGGCACGTTGCGATCTCACCTCTCCGTTTTGCTCATACCCCGGCTGTTCTAACAAGGTAGTTAGCGCATCGATACCTACATTGCGCCATTCTGGGCGATAGCTCCCCAGCAGACCCAGCGTTTTTAGTGCCTCAATATTGGTAGGCTCTAGCACGTTGAGCCGTCGAAATGCCTCAAACGCGTTGGCATCCTGACCGAGCCTCAGATATGACCGGGCTAACCCCAACTGCGCTGGCACCGACTCTGGATATTGCTGTACGGCCTGCTGAAATGTCTCTAAAGCCGGATCGATCCAGCCTCTGTCAAACAGGGCGTACCCTTCTCGCACCAGGGCGGGTTGATTTTCTAAATTAGGCGGCAGCTGGGCCACCACAGGCTGAGCCACCAGCAGCGGTGTGGCCGTTAGTAAATTAAACCCGAGACATAAACCCAGTGTGCGACGATACCAGTTCATAACAATAGTGCTTCCTAATTTTTCTTGGAGAGACGTTGCGTGCAACGTCTGTACATAAAGGGGTAAAGGCTACAAAGTTAATCAATCAAAAAGCTCTAGCAAATCCCAATCAGCTCGAACGCGGACTCCAAGAACCGTCTCAGAAAACTCATCTCGAAATTGCAAACTAACGGCAGCTCGTGCATTGGGAGCCAGTCGAATATCGTAAAACGTCTCTAGCACATCAGGGCGGTCTCCCTGACGTCGATCGTTATCGCTAAGCTGACGACCGTAGCCCACACCAAAGCGATCATCCTCAATAAACAAATCCAGGACGTTGACGCCAAAACTGTAGGTATCGCCTGAAATATCTAGATCCGTATTTCTGTGGTGGCCATAGCGACCAAACAACCCAGCATTTAACTCCGGAATAAACCACTCAGCGTTAATTCCGTAGGACTCTTCGCGATCGCCCTCTTGGGGACCAAAAATGCCGTTGCGGCTCAGCTGAAAACTCTCAGGAATGCCATCGCGGTTACCATCATCAGTCGCGGTCACATAGGTACCGCGCACAATCAGATTGCCGACATTTACTCCCAGCTCACCCGCAAACGCATCAAAGTTCAAATCATCAAACCCATCTGATGAAAACGTAGCGGCTTTAACAATCACCTCATCGATTGGTCGCCAGTGAAACAAGGCCGCTGGTTGAGACTCTAGCTGTGTGGTTGCCAGGGCAGGGTTGGTTTGAAAAACAGGGTTAATAAAGTGGGTCAGACTATCTTTTGCAAAACTATTGCGGTCAAAAAAGGACGTTAGCTCGATCAGACCCACGGCCCCACGCAGACTGGGCAGAGTGGGGGGAGAAGCTACCACAAATAGTTCGCTAACACTAAAGCCAGTAGAGTCCGTATCCGAAAATGCATCCCCCGTGGACACATCCACAGCCCCAACAACAGCAACGTTAGAGTCTAAAAAGTAATGACCATAGGCACGGGCACGGGCTGAAAAGTCATCACCCTCTTGAATCGCGGCTGTTTGCAATCGCAGGGATGGGGGTGTTAGTGGACCGTCCTCCAGCTCATCTTCGATAATGGTTCCGTTGGTGCCCGGCTCTGTTTCGGAAAGGGGGGACAGCACACCGCCTTGAGGCTCTTCAACCGAATTGCCATCAAAAACAAATGGATCAGAGGGATCGGCTAGATCGCTGGCATTTTGTGAAAAAAGCCATAAATCTTCCTCAACAGATTCATCGCTTTTTTCATTCTCTTCCGCCTCGGCGATTTGCTTGGCGGCTAATTCTGCGAGTATAGAACTACCATTAGCGTCTGTTGTCCCTAGCGCGGGTAAGGCCATCACTGGAGCTGCAATTACTGCCATGGCCATCCACACCATCCAAGACACCAGCGGCAGTGCCTGAAAATTCCGAGCGATATCCCTCATAGTCCGTTCCAATAATTGTTCCTGTCTAATAATTTTTATTGCTGTCAAACAGCGGAATAACCCGTCCTACACTGAGCACAGCAGACAGGTTTATTTCACAAAACAACAGCTTTATAGATGGGCGTTGTCCCCTGATACCGATGACAGATCGACCATCTTGCAGCCAGGGTCACAATCGGTATTCACTCCACAGCCATGGCATCGGGTCAAATCACCGCCATTACCCTGGAATATCAAGATGCTTAATTCACCATCTTGTTCCAAAGCTGCCGTAAACTCTTGGTTTGAGAGCTAATGTTCTTAATTAAAGACATCTAGACTTTACAAGTGCTTCACAAAGTCGTTGAATGCTCGCTTCAAAAAATTCTGGTGCTGGGCGGTGGTGGCCAACAGCATAAATAAAACATTGATTAACGATAACTGGTTCAACCAAGGGATTACTTTAGATAAGGAAAGATCGCAAAAATACGTCGTGGGTCAAACTATTAGCTTGGACGAGACCAATCCTGCCGCCATCGCAGATCGTAAAGCAGACCATCTGCGCATCTGCTTAGAGGACGATGTGCAATGTCGTCAGGTTACTACTGGTCTAGAAAACTATCGCTTTATCCACTGTGGCCTACCGGAGCTTAACTACGATCAGGTGGATATCAGCACCACGTTTTTAGACAAAAAATTAACCACTCCTTTACTGATTTCCTCCATGACTGGCGGCACTGAACAGGCCCGAGTGATCAATCAGCGACTGGCGGTGACTGCACAAAAATTTGGCTTGGCCATGGGGGTGGGCTCGCAGCGAATTGCGGTGGAAAAACCCGAGCTAGCCTCCACCTTTAATATTCGTGACCATGCCCCTGATGCCCTTTTGCTGGCCAATCTAGGAGCCGTACAGCTGAACTATAGCTACGGTCTGGAGCACTGTCAGCGGGTGGTGGACTGGCTCAAAGCCGATGCGCTGATTTTGCACTTAAATCCGCTCCAGGAATGTGTGCAAACCCGAGGAGATACAGACTTTAGCAATCTGATGGCCAAGATTGAAACCCTCTGTAGTCACTTGCCGGTACCGGTCATTGCTAAGGAAGTCGGCAATGGCATTTCTGGCAGTCTGGCTCAAAAACTGATTAATGTTGGTGTTGCGGCCATTGACACCGCTGGGGCGGGCGGCACCTCATGGGCCAAGGTAGAAAGTGAGCGCGCCCAGGATGTTAAACAACGGCGTTTAGGTCAAACCTTTGCAGACTGGGGAATACCGACAGCGGACTGTATTGAGAGTGTACGTGCGATCGCACCCACGATTCCCCTGATTGCCTCAGGCGGACTGCGCAACGGTTTAGATGTCGCCAAAACCATTGCCCTAGGGGCTGATATTGCCGGTATGGCCTTTCCCTTTCTCAAGGCAGCCGACCATTCTGAAACCGCCCTCGATACCCTGGCAGACATTTTGATCGCCGAACTTAAAACGGCCCTATTTTGTACCGGGCAAGGGAATCTTAACGACCTTAAACACAGTCAGGTTCTACAGCGCTTACCATAAGCTAAGGTCATTAAATTATTCCTCTTCGCCCACATCCCCCTATGCGAGACTTCTTTAAATACGCGGTTGCTAGTGCCGTCGGTACGCTCATCGGTTTATTTAGCTTAATTGCCTTAGTGGGTGTGGGCGCAATTGGCCTGGCGGGATTTTTTATCAACTCCGCTGCCAGTGAAGCCGAACCCGAAGTCGAAAAAGACTCAGTTTTAGTCTTTGACCTATCCACCGATATTGTGGACGCGGTTCCCTATGCTGGTCCCGGCATTGTTTTAGAAGAAACCCTTTCTGGCAGTGGCTATCGGGCCATGTCTCTCCACGGTGCCCTCAAGGCGATTGAAGCGGCTGCGACCGATGACAACATCACCGGTATCTATCTCACCGGCAACACCAATGCCGGCTTTGCCACCCTCAAAGAGATCCGGGCAGCGTTGGAAAAATTTAAAACCGACTCCGGCAAACCCGTGCTAGCCAACAACACAATCTGGAGTGAGCGAGACTATTATTTAGTATCAGTTGCCGATTCTCTCTACTTAAATCCAGCCGGTATCATTGAGCTAAATGGTTTTCGAGCTGAGATTCAATTTTTAGCCGGAGCCCTTAGCAAATACGGTGTCGGTGTTCAGGTATTGCGAGCTGGCCGCTATAAGTCTGCCATTGAACCCTTTACCCGTACCACCAGCAGCCCAGAAGAAAAACAACAAACCCAGGCACTGTTAACTGACCTATGGCAAGAGTTTTTAACCACAGCCGGTGAGGCTAGAGAAACCACTCCCGAAGCCATCCAGGCCATTGCTGAGAATCAGGGTCTGTTGCCTGCAGCCGAAGCGGAAACAGCGGGTCTAGTGGACAGTGTTGCTTTTTATGACGATGTTCTCTCTGAGCTACGAGAACTCACTAACCAAACCGATAAAGATTGGGTTGAAGATGAGGATGATTTTACTCAGATTAGTCTCTATCGCTACAGCCAGACGTTAAGCCCTGAGTTTGGTAAAGATACTGTTGCCGTTGTTTATGCAAATGGCGAAATTGTTGATGGTGAGGGCTCTACACCCAATTTGATTACCTCTGGCGGTCTGACCGATACGCTACGTCAGGTACGCAATGATGATGGCATCCAAGCCGTAGTGCTGCGGATCAACAGCCCCGGAGGAAGTGCGATCGCAGCTGAAGTGATTGCCCGCGAAGTAGAGCTGTTATCTGCAGAAAAGCCCGTCATTGTTTCCATGGGAGACTATGCAGCCTCAGGAGGCTATATGATTGCCGCCCCTGGCGACCAAATTTTTGCCACCCCCACCACGATTACTGGCTCCATTGGCGTATACGGTCTGCGACTCAACTTTAAGGAGATTGCCAACCGCAACGGTGTTACCTGGGACGTCATCAAAACCGCTAAATTAGCCGATATCGACACCATTAGCCGCCCCCAAAGCGAAGATGAGCTGCAGCTACAGCAAGGGTTTGTCAATACTTTGTACGATCGCTTTGTGACCTTAGTCGCCGAAGGTCGTGAGCTACCTAAAGAAAGAATTGACCAGGTAGCACAAGGACGCGTCTGGTCAGGCACCGATGCTGAAACCGCTAATTTGGTTGACCAGATGGGGGGACTCAACGACGCGATTGCCGCAGCAGCAACAGCGGCAGAACTAGACGAATGGAGTGTGGAAGAACTGCCCAAGCCTCCCACCATAGAAGAACAAATCTTTAACAGTCTTTTTGGCACAGGTATTGTTTCAAAGTTACCTTGGGCTCAAGATCCGATTTCGCAAGAAGCAATGAAACTTCGAGAGGATCTCACGTTACTAAAAACCCTCAACGATCCGCGCGGCGTTTACATGCGACTACCGTTTACCACAGAGATCGAGTAAACGACCGTTTACCCAACCAGTCTGACTGTTGGAAATTATAGCTAAGCGCCAGATTCAGACAGCAGTACTTCATATAGGTGAAACTCATTATCGGCTAACCCTGTCCAATAGCCGTCCCCTTTACCAAAGCCTTGAACTCATTACAGCGATAGCAGGGGGAATTTAACGATGAAGAACTCTACGATCAACCTTTATGACCGCATTTCGCTCAATCGAGATTTTCCCGAATACAATCTGAAACAAGGCGATATCGCCACATTTATTGATATTGTCCCCGATCCTGAAGGAATCGAAGGAGGTTACATCCTTGAAGTCTTCAATGCTCTGGGAGAATCAATTGATGTCGTAACGGTACCTAAATCTGCTGTTGTCCCACTTCAGCCCATTAAAATCCTTTCGGTGCGTAGCTTAGTTCAGGTGTAAGTAGGTTGGGTCTATTTGCAGAAGATCAGCAACGCCCATTGATTAAATCTGCATGACTTGTTTGATTGTTTCAACTGCAGATTAATCCGTAAAACTTCGATCCACTGCTCCAACGGCGACTGTTCCACCTAGCAAACTTTCTAGCGCCAAAGATTGTGCCATTGGCATCTGCCCATAGCTAAACATCCATGGCAGACTGTCCGGCAACACTAGTTGCTCCAACACATAGGGACTTCCGTAGACTACCACTGCCTGCAAATCTCCTGCAGCATTCTCCAAATACTGGCGAGCCAACTGCACCAGATTTTGCCCACTGCGAAACGGATTCCCTCGAATAAATAACTGCACTAATGTGGGTAACCCCGTTTTTTGCAACTGCGCTGCTCGGCTATCGACCAGCGTCAGCTCATACCCCCACTCCATCGGTACAGCAATCGCCGGAGCTGTCCTCGGTAAATACCGACAGTTCAAAACATCGTCTACCAAAATCACATTTTGCCCTGGGCCTTTGGGCTTAAACTTGGCACCACTCTGCTGGCTTGATGCCTGCAAAATATCCCTCGCCAACCTTAACGTTTCCGGCTGCCCCAGCTGCTGCACCTGAGTCACTGGCTCAGCAGGCTCCCAATTATGGCAGGATGGCCCCGTTCCCAACGGTCCTGATACCTTATGTTTCGCCCGCCAGATCCGCTCCACCGACACTCGAATTTGGCCTTCGTCTAAGCGTCCTACTCGCATCGCTTCGCAAATTGCTTGAATGCAGCCCTCTACATCGGCAGGCATCAGTACCACATCTGCCCCTGCCTCTACTGCCAGAACTGCCGCCTCGTATGGGCCATAGGTTTTAGTAATCGCCCCCATTACCAACGCATCGGTGACAATCAAACCATCAAACCCCAGTTCCTGACGCAATAGCCCTGTCAAAATCGGCTTTGAAAGCGTAGCGGGATGCTGATTATCTAAAGCACTTAGGCAAATATGGGCCGTCATCACCGCATCTACGGATTTCCCTAATTTAGGAGAAATGGCTCCCTTAAATGGCCATAACTCCACTTGATCCAGCCTGCTTAGATCATGGCTAATCATCGGCAGACTTAAATGCGAGTCTATTGACGTATCCCCATGACCTGGAAAATGCTTAGCCGTTGTGAGTACTGGGTACTCCTGCGCTCCATGGATAAACGCTTGGGTCAGCTCAGTCACAAGCTCTGGCGTTTCACCAAATGCCCGCACATTGATTACCGGATTCGCTGGATTATTATTTACGTCCATAACTGGGGCCAGCACCCAATTGAGACCAATCGCCATGGCTTCGCGGGCCGTACACTGACCAAAACGGTAGGCATAGGTTTTGGCCAGCTCCAAATCAGTGCGCGCAATTTCACCCAAGGCCATCGGCGGTGGAAACCAGGTGGCACCGCTAAATCTTTGTCCGACGCCTTCTTCAATATCTGCTGACATCAAGAGAGGAATCTCGGCCATAGCTTGGAGTGCTTGGCAACGTAGGGCAACTTCGGCACCACTACCGCCCAGCAAAATGACACCACCCACACCTAAATCAGTGATGTAATGCTCTAGCTGCTCATGGGTTGCCTCCCAAGCTGGGTATTCAATTTCGTGATCAAACAGATGACCCGTAGTCCGCACCACGATTATCTGGGCGACTAGCTGTGATAGGGACAAGCTCTCTGGGTCGGGCAGGATGGGTTTTAGCATTAACGCCACAGGGTGCACCGACGTACACCCTGTCAAATCTGGGCAAATCGTCGATATTCAACTTAATGCCTATAGACCTTCTTCATCCTCAACGGCATTGGGAACCACAGCTGGAATGCCATTCTCATCCACGCTGCTACGTTCATGCTCTAACTTACTCAGCAGATTTAGTACTTGAGTCCCCTGCTCAAAGGAAACGTCTTCTTTAAAGATGATTTCTGGCGTGCGTCTTAGCCTCATCCGGCGGCCTAGCTCGCCACGCACATAGGATGTGGCTGCTGCTAGCCCTGCCATTGTTTCTGCTTTGGCTTCATCAGTGCCGTAAATGCTGACAAACACCTTGGCATGTTGCAGATCACCGGAAACATCTACAGCGGTAACGCTGACCATGCCAGCGCCCACTCGGTCATCCTTGATATCTGAGACAAGCATCTGACTAATTTCACGTTTAATTGACGCGGACACGCGTGCTACTCGACGACTTGTTGCCATCGTCTTCTCCTATTCGTAAACGGTGGGGGTTGCCCACCTCACTAACTGTTTAGGCAACTCTATGGGGTTGCCCTAGGCTAAACCCAACATGGCTTTGAGGGTAAAACTCAGAAACAAAAAGCCAGCTACTACCGCGCCAATCAGCGCAACTGCAGTCACGCGATTTTCAAACAACGGTAGTAAGGGTTTAACAATGCTGTAGAGTACACCCAGCGTAAATGTAATAAAGTAACGCGGATAGCGCGATACATTGGAAAAAAAGTCTTGCATTGTCTAAATTTAGGCGCAGCAGCAGCCCTTGAATTTAAGGAAGTTATTAAAAGACTTATTCATCCTACCGTAGGTGCTTGGTTCTCCTAAGTGGAAAATTCTTAAGAGTTTATGGTTCGACTCACCTCTTCTCCAATCGCCCTACGCCCGTTCTTAAAGTGGGCCGGGGGTAAACGGCAGTTGATACCTGAACTATTGAAGTATGTACCTGAGTTTTCGGGTCAATATTATGAACCGTTTATTGGTGGCGGGGCACTATTGCTAAGGCTGCAGCCTGAACAGGCAATGATTAGCGATCGCAACGTTGAATTGATCAACTGCTACCAGGCCGTTAAACACTCTATTGATGACCTGATCCAAAATCTGAAACAGCACCGTAACGAAAAAGACTACTTCTACGAGGTTCGTAGCTGGGACCGCCAGGGTGAATTTGCGACTAAAACATCGACCCAGCGGGCGGCTCGCATTATTTTCCTTAATAAAACCTGCTATAACGGCCTTTTTCGAGTGAATTCTAAGGGGCAGTTTAATGCCCCTTTTGGCCGCTACAAAAACCCTACGATTGCGGATGAAACTGTTTTAAGAAACGTTAGTGCCTATCTAAATCGAGCTGATGTCACCATCCGACAGACGGACTTTGCCGCTGCCGTTGCTGACGCAGGCCAAAATGACTTTGTCTATTTTGACCCCCCCTACGATCCGGTGTCTCCGACGGCGTCCTTTACGGGCTATTACAGAAACGGGTTTGCTCGTAGCGAGCAGCAGCGCTTAAAAAGCGTAGTCGACGACCTGACGAGGCGTAACTGCAAAGTGTTGTTGAGTAATGCCTATACACCGTTTATTCAAGACCTATATCAGGACTATTGCTGCGTGCGAGTCAGCGCTTCTCGGGCCATTAATTCAAACGCGACAAAGCGCGGCAAGGTAGATGAAATTCTAGTGATGAACTATTGATAAGTTCAATTCTCTATTTGTCCGCTTCTGGCAATGGTGGAACTAACGGCTTGACCTGAACTAAAATCTGCGGCACTTCGACCGACACAATCTGCCAGAGGCGAGCATAGTCGATGTCGTCATACTTGTGGATAATGATATTTCGCAATGCGATCGCACCGCTCCAGTCAATTTCATGATGAGCGGCTTGGAAATCAGAACTTAACCGATTCGCCGCCTCACCCATAATTTCTAGCTGACGCTCGACAGCACTTTGAAATAATTCATCGTCTAACAAATCATCATAGGTGCGTCCCACTAGGAACCTAGCAATGGCTTCCATCGCGTTGACCATATCGAGCAATGCGGCATTATTGCGGGCGGTTTCTGTCATTGCACGATTGCACTCTATCAAATGCGTAAAATTCCTTTGCTCGGGCGGATAAAGCACTCGATAGGTGCGTAATATTTCCGCTTTGCTAAAGGGATTCAGCAATAATCGCTTTTGGGTTAGATCTACCTCACGCCTAACCAGCTGGCTTAGTTCTCGCTGAACTTTCTCGCTATTTAAGTAATCCCGAGCGCTATCAAAGACCACCAGCACATCAACATCGCTATTTACGCGAAAATCTGTTCGGATAGCAGAGCCAAATAGTCCGAGTTCTCTAATGTGCCAACGTTGACAAAAATCAATGATTTCAGCCTCAGACATATTCAATCTGTCAGTCAGCATAGGTGGCAAAGCTGAAACTGTGTCGGTTTTCATACTTCACACCTCTTACCTTGTTAGCTTATTATCGCCACTTTTATTGCCGATGTCTCAGATAACTACTGCACTATACCAACCCCCATAGAGAAGGCTAAAATTAGCACCAAATTTATTATCAAACAGGAGCCATGGCAGTCTATCGCTGGCAGCACTATACCTGCGCCTATGAGGCACACAAAACAGAAAACGCCGCAACGCCTTTACTGCTGATTCATCCAATCGGTGTGGGTCTGGCTGGAAAGTTTTGGCAGCCGTTTATCGAGCAGTGGCCAGGACGAACTCTGTATGTGCCCGATCTATTAGGCTGTGGCAATAGCGATCTGCCCCGTCGTGCCTACAGTCCTCGCGATTGGGCTGAACAGCTGCATCATTTTATTCAGGAAGTCATTCAGCGGCCGGTCATTGTGGTGGTGCAGGGGGCACTGCTGCCGGTGGCGCTGGAGATGATGGCGGATAAAACTATGACTGAGTCAGTGGCAGGAGCGGCCCTGTCGGGACCACCCGCCTGGCGTTTGATGACTGACCCAACACCTCCCTGGCGACAGCGGCTCAACTGGTCGTTGTTTAAATCGCCCCTGGGCTGGGGATTTTATCAATACGCTAGAACGCAGAAGTTTCTCAAGTCATTTTCTGAACGCCAGCTGTTTGACCAGGCTAACGATGTCACGGCTGATTGGTTGGCGATGCTAGACACAGGCTCGCAGGATATGGCCACACGCTACGCAGTATTTTCGTTTTTGGCTGGGTTTTGGCGACAGGATTACAAGGTTGCGATCGCATCTATCCAGCAGCCTATTCTGGTGATTATGGGTAAAACAGCCTCCACCATCGACCGTACCGTCCAAGACATCACAGCCCAACAGCGCCTGGACGACTACACCAGTCATTTTGCCAATGCCCGTGGTGTCTTTATCCCTGGTCGCAACGTGCTGCCCTATGAGTCAGCGGCTGACTTTATTCAGGTTCTAACTCCGTTTGTAGAGGCTCTTTAGGGCTGTGTATTAAATTCGACGCCTTCTGCTGCATCTCCGCTCGTATCCTGTTCGTTATCATCAGCCGGTTCGTCTTCAGATGGGGTGTCGGGCGCTGTAGGCGTTTCGGCTGGTTCATCGGGCGGTGTGCCATCGTTTATGGGCTCGTCAGCCGGTTCGTCTTCGGTCGGTTCGTCAGTAGGTGGTGTGGTGCGAATATTATCAACGCCAACACTCAGGGCGTAGTTAAACGGATTGGCTGAATTGGCTGCGATCGCAACTTCATAATATCCAGTTTGCTCTAATCGACCCGACCAAACGGTTTCACTCGCATCAGATAGCAAAAAAGGAACCTCCTGAGACGGCTCCGGTAAATAAAGAGACATCAATGTACTATTCTCAGGAGCCTGTAAATTTAGACGTAAATTTTGACCCGCCTGCAGATTAAGCACAAACACCCGACCTTCACCTGGCGCTAGCTGCCCGGTCAACCGCTGTCTAAAGGTATCCGGTTCAAACTCCACCCGTTCGAGAGTTTCTCCAGAGCTTAACTCCTCCAATCTATCCTGAGCTAGGGCATACCATACTTGCCCCACAGGCTGGTCTAGAATCTCATCGAGCCGTTCTTGTGGAAAGATAGATGTGAACTTGGCATCTGCCAAATCATTAAGGGCACGACTGCTAACATTAAGCTGATTCACAGAGCGTCGCCAGCTATCGCGATCATCAGGTCCATACGCCCCAAGACCTCGTCGCGCTGGCATACTCAAATGCAGCTGCAAAATATCTAAAGCCTCCGCTGTCAGATTATCCCACCGCAGCCGTAGAGGAGCATCCTCTGCATCGGATGTGAGGGGACGCCCACTCAGATTTGGATACTGATCATAAAACCGCTGATTTACCCAGGAATTTAACCAGGCTTCGTTTACACCTAACGTTTCACGGCGCTGGGCAAGTTCTTCCTTACGGATAATTTCATCGGCAGGCAGTGGGTTTGTCTCAGTATCTACCTCCTCAGGCTCTGCCGCCCGTTGACCAAACGGTAGTCGTAACCCTGAGCCCGCAAACAGCACTAGCGCTAGACTGGTCACCCCCAACAGCACCAACAAACCAATAGCCGCCTGGATAAAGCTAGCCCGATCGCCTGTTTGTTTAGCAGGGCTAACGGCCGTTTGCGAGTCTGGTGAATCTAATGTAGTGGCAGCGGGTAAGGGGGATGCCACCTGAGTGGCGTCTGTCGGATACGACGGTTCAGCATCAGCATTGCCATTTTCATCGGCATATATCGGAGAAGGGGAATTTTCAATGCCGTCCCCTGGAACCATATCGCCCTGGAGCGCCTGCATAACGGCTGACGCCGATGGATACCGCTGTACCCGAGACGGAGCCAGCATTTTTTTGAGTACCCGATTGAGTGGCTCCCCCAGGGCTATGAACCGATCCCAGATCCAAACACCTTCATACATATCGTAGAGTTCTTGGGGTTCTTTACCCGTCGCCAAGACCACTAACGTTGCAGCCAGTGCGTACAGATCGCTGGTGGCATCAACTGACCCCGACTGAAACTGCTCTGGCGGAACATAGCCAGCTTTGCCAATGCGAGTCTTATTGCTCTCCGATGCGAGTTCTTGCTCCACCGTAGCTGCAATTTGTTTAACACTACCAAAGTCAATCAGAACGGGTCGTCCATCTTGGCTACGCAAAATCAAATTTTCAGGGGAGATATCGCGATGAATAATATCTAGCTCATGGATATAGTCCAGCACCGGCAGTAGCTGATAGAGCAACTGAGTGACTTCAGTCTCACTAAAATAACCCCCATAATCCTGACGGCTTTGCAACAGGCTGCGGTAGGTAGACCCTTCTACGTAGTCTTGCACCAAAAAGAGCTGTCCCCCTTCGCGCATCAGTTCGCGAAATTTAGGAATTTGGACATGTTCCAGCTGGTAAAGCACCTTAGCCTCCCGCTCAAAAAGCTCCTGAGCTTTAGCCAGTAAAGCCGGGTCATCGATTTGAGGCACAAATTCTTTGAGCACGCAACGCTCTTTAAACCGATGCAGGTCCTCAGCTAGATAGGTACGACCAAACCCGCCTTCGCCCAATTCTCGCAATACGTTATAGCGTGCGCCTAGGGGGGGACCAGGCTCCCAGGGTGTGCTCATGGATAGGCTCCTTCACAAGTGTGTGCCCCGCTAAACAGTTTATCGGGGAAAGTATCCCCCCACTGATCGGGACTAATTGGTCAGTGTAGTGGGTTTTTCCACGGATGCAACTATTCTCGCCATTTTTTTACGTGACCCCGTGTAGGGGCGTTCCATGGAACGCCCCTACACGGGGTCAATTCTATTCATTCATATTCTTATAGGTTGCCACGGCAGAAGGAGATATCCGATTAAGGTAACGGAAAATCCAATACTTAAAGACCGTGTCTAAAATCACAGGGAAGGTAGCAATGAATAAAAAGATAAAGTCGCGGTTGGCTGGAAATCCCAGATGACGTGATAACCCTTCTAATAAAATTTCCCAACCGTGGGGCGAGTGGAACCCCACAAATATATCGGTAAACAGAATAATAATAAACGCCTTGGCACTGTCGCTGAGACCATAAACAATCTCATCGATAAAGGCTTTGAGCGTACCTACCTGTCGTTTACAGGTGCTCAAGAGGACAGAAAAAGCGACCACTGCAAAAATATCTGCAAACACATTTTTGACCGACTCGGCGCTACGCTGGCGATACTCTTCTTCAATATCTAATGCTTTATCCAGCACCCGCTCCTCTAGCTGAGTTTCATTGAGGGCGGCCACCTTGCCTAAAATCACCTCAAACCGCAGTCGCTCTTCAAACTGTTGCAGCTCATGCAGGGCTTCTTCTTCCATCTCATCGTTGAGAAAAACCTCAGCATTGGTAGCTGAGCGGGCATAGTCCACAACAGGTCCAACAACAAAGTGCTTAGTCAACTGCTGAGTCAGCAACGGCACAATCGCCAATAATAAAACAAATCTCAGGGCAATTTTGGTCTTACCCTGGGATTTTCGAAAGCTACGCATGACATCAGTTTCAGCTTTAGGATCAAGATCTTGTTTGACCCGATCAACCGTGCGTAAAATAGACCGAGGCAACACACTGCTGCGAGCAGCTAGCCCCGCTCGACCTTTGTCGGTCTTGCCGACAGCGCCACCTTGAGAACCATTGAGTTCACCGGTCTTTGCAGCTGTTGGGAGCTGACTAGATAACTCGCTATAGCGACCCAGAATATCTTCGATAAACTGTAATTTCTTAAAAACGATAGCAGACTGATCAATCAGATCTAGCGTGTATTCGTCCTGCTGATCGTCATAGGATTGAACTTCCATCTGCCGTCCCTGGGACAGGCCAGATCGGGTAGACTCAAACGCGATCATACGCTCTTTGATCACGATGATGTTACGTTCTACCTCCCCTTTGATGTATCGGTAGGCAATATCACCATAGTCGGAATTTTCCTGAGCAATCGGTTGACCCTCAAAATAATCGTCTTCTATTTTTTTGATGGTTAAAGCGGCTTCGTAGGCTTGTTCAAGGGATTGGTCAGGCGACTTAAAAAGCCACTGCCCTGCGTTGCGGAAAAGTGACCGAAGCTGCATGGAAGTACGTAGGTGCTCTGGAATGCCAGCACTATAGTATCAATTCCATGAGAGGGCTAATAGAAATTTAGAGAGCCAATAGACATTTAACGAATGGGTGTCAGCTATTGGTCTTAGCAGACTCCGGTGAAAAAATATTCCAGGACTGGTCTAGTCGGGTGGCCTGTCCCAAGGGGGCAAGATATTGCATCGCTGGGCCGTCGCTGCGGAGTAGGGCTGTTGACTGCTGGTGGTTCGCCGTCACGCTCTGCAAATTTAACAGCGTCATCAGCAGCAAACTTAGCAGCGCCGCCCAGCTGAGAGCATTTACAGAACGAACGGTGAACGACTGATACTTAAACGGTTTGGTAAAGTTACCCGCAAACCGTCGGTTGTTGGCGATTGTTTCATAAATGCGGGTGCCAATAGCCATAAGCGGCGACCAGCGCAGTACCTTAGCAAGCGGGTGCAGTATGGGTGACAGGCTGACTACATAAGCGATACCGTGCCATTTGTAATGGTGATTTCCCTGCCAGTCAACGATAACCCAAGAGTTTTGGGTTTCCATGGCAGTTTGAATGACTGGGTCACTTTGGGCAATTTGTAGCGGCACTCGACGGGGTAGCACCAAAAAAGTGCGCAAAAAATGGACGACTTTCTTACAAAAGCCGCACTCTGCGTCGTAATAAATTTTGAGACCCAACTGTTTGGGGGTGTAAACACGCTCTGACCAGCGATCCCAAACCGATGAGGGGATAAATACAAGCCAGGTAAAACAGCCAAGTATAGGCAGTAGACCTAAATTTAGGGTCAAACCCACACCCAAGTGCAGAAGTATACCGATGCCAACGGCAACCATCCGACAGAGGTCAGTTTTGATGGGGCTCCACAACAGCAGCGGAGCAGCCCATGCAAACGGCACTATCAAGGCGCTTCCGCCTGCCGTCATATCTGTGGTCAGAGCAGACCCTATGTGGATGTAGCACTGCTGCACCATTAGGCCAAAAGCAGCTACGGTCAAGATGCGTCTTGGCTGGGGTGTCGGTGACATATTTAATGCCTGGTCGACAGAATAGCTGCTGCCCAGCGGTAGAAACATGGCCCAGAACACCATGACCCGCAGCACGTCATCAACAGCAGAGACAACGAGAGGGTTGCGGTTGTGTAGCGACACCAGTAGAACCCAAGAGATGACAATGACCCAGCGGGTGCGATAGCCAATCAGCAGCAGCAGGGCACTCAAGGTTGCGATCGCAAAACACCCTACTTGCCACCAGACAGAGCCACTTAACGCATGGATTGACCAGTACCCCGGCAACCACAAATCTCGTAATAAGCTGCGCGGTACATTGCCCTGATCGCTATAGTCGCTTAGCAGATTACCCCAACGAACCCACAAATCACTGAGAATAGCCAGCGCCAGACCTAACCGCAACAATGCCAGAGAACGCAGATCAAGACCATATCGGCGTTCGAGAGGTTTAAACCAGTGAGCAAACATAGGAAATGAGCGAGAGTTCAGGAACAATAAGAATTCTGGGGCAAGTCCCATCCAAAAAAATAAATTTATACTTTACCAAAGGGCCAAATTGACCGCACCGCCTGCATTAACGCACGACGAACCACCTTAAGCCGATGGTGATTAGTGGGTAACCGATGAATATAAACAGCCCGACGGATAATACCGCCCAGCTTGCCACCCAAGCTAAAACCAAAACTCCACACACCGCCACTGCCTTTCCCTAGGGCTAGCATGTCGCCCAAGTGCAGATAGCGAAAATATTTGGGCTGACGCTGACGGGTCATCTTAGCCAAACTACTCGCCACTGCTGCTGCTGCTTGATAGGCCGCCTGGGCGGTATTCGGAATTGGCTTTTGCTGAGTCTGAGCCGCCACATCGCCCACAACAAATACGTTGAAATAGTCTTCCAGCTGTAGCGTAGGACGAACACACACTTGGCCATAGTCGTTCATGTTAACCGGTGTAGTCCCCAGCCATGGCACTGGTTCAGTCCCTGTCGCCCACAACGTCAAATGACTGGGCAGTTCAGCACCGTCTAGCCACACTCTCTCTGGACCAACCCGGTCAACCTGAGTTTGTAGATGAAGATCTACATCGCGTTTAATCAGTGCATGTACAGCTTTTCGCTGCAGCCCAGCAGGAAACGGTTTGAGAATCTGACTACCTCGATCCACCAGTCGTACCGCTCCCTGCTTACCCAGCCGATCCGCTATTTTAGTAGCCAACTCCACACCACTAGCCCCGGCACCAATTACTGTGACCGCCACCGGGTGTGGCATCTGCGCCAAGTCATCTAACCGCGCTTTAACCGTCAAAACATCATCTAAGCTGCGAAAGGTGATGGCATGCTCATTAATACCTGGAATTGGCAGCTGACGTGTTCGGGCTCCTGTCGCTACCACCAAATAATCGTATGGCAGGCTAGCCCCCTGCCGTAGCGTCACCCGCTGTTGCTCTAAATCAATATAGTCAGCCCAATCCTGACGCCACTGAATGTTGGTTTGTGTCAGCAGCGTTTCGTAGGGGGGAGCTACTTCCCAGAGCAATAATTCCTCGGTAAGGACTTCGTAGAGTAACGGAGTAAACAAAAAGCGATCGCGAGGCTCGACCAGCGTAATAGAGCTACCTTTTAGGTGACGATAGTTCTGTAAATACAACGCCGTGTACAAACCACCAAATCCACCACCAACAATCACAATACGCGGGTGATAGAAAACCGAATGGTCTGGAGGAGACATCTTTGGGGGGGATAGGGTCATGCAAACTATTCGCTAATAGCAACAACCAATAGCAACACATTCAGCTGTATCTGATTACAGTTTGACAATTCTTTCTTCAGAATGATGCGATTCTGAAATAAAAACGAGTCACCCTGAATAGCGCTGTCCCCCGACAATGCAGATTCTTTAGCAAAACTGTATTTGATTGCGTTAGACGATTGCGTCAGAATTACCTGGGTACCGCTCAACAATGATGGTAGCCCGCCAGACAAATCTGACAGCTCCCTAAAAAATATGACATGGGATATGGCACAAAATATTAAAAACTATCTTAGTCATACCCCTTGGATACCCGCCACAGATAGCTGCCATAAAACCCTGGGTCAAACTACCCTAGATCTGTGGTTGATTTCCCTTGAGCACCCTCTGCAGGTAGATGTTTTATCAGAAGACGAGATAGATCGTCTTAATCGCTATCGCTTTGCCAAGGACCAGCGAAAATTTGCTGTCGCTCGCAGCAGTCTGCGACGAATTTTGGCCCGCTATTCTCAGCTTGATCCGGCCAACCTATGTTTTGACTACGGTCCCCATGGCAAACCATTTCTGCGGGGCAATGACTCACTACAGTTTAATCTCTCCCATTCGGGCGAATATGCCCTGTGTGGAGTTGCCAGAGTGGCTGTCGGCGTCGACATCGAACAGCTACGTCTAATGGATCGTTTGGATGGTCTCATTAAGAGATGCCTAGCCCTATCGGAACAAAATGCTCTAGCAACTATGTCGATCGATCAACAAAGTGTCGGGTTCTTACAATATTGGACCTGTAAGGAGGCGTACCTTAAAGCAACTGGTCAAGGCATTAGCGAATCACTTATGGCGATAGAAGTAGACCTGGCAAATGAACCACAGCTAAAAATACCTGGTCAGTCATGGCAGCTTCAAATTGTTAAACCAAGGGAGGGGTACACAGCAGCGATAGTGATGCCACCAACCATCACGCAAACAAGGTTTTGGTCTTACTAGCATTGCTAGACTAGGGCCGGTGGAACATTAGATTTAGAAATAGCACCATCCAACCGCGCATGCTGCAAGTTAGCATCTCGTATGGTAGCCCCTGTCAAATCAGCACCGCTTAAGTCGGCATAGGACAAATCGGCACCACTCAAATCAGCAAAACAAAGCTTTGCCCCCTGTAAATTTGCCCCTTGCAAATTTGCCTGTCGCAGATCGCTAAGACGTAGATCAGCCTGCTGCAGCGAGGCCTCCGTCAAGTTCGCAAAAGTCAGACAGCCGCGCAGCACCAGAGCACGACCCAAATTGGCACGTCTTAAATTGGTCCAGCTAAGACGTGTTCGCCACATCATGGTCCCCACCAGCTCAGCATGTTCCAAACTTGCCTGGGATAAATTCGCCCAAGTCAAATCAGCATAGTTCAAACCTATTTCGTTCAGATTAGCCTCAGACAGCTGTGTTTCTCGTAGATCTGACCGCTCAAACTGACGTTGACCGACAGCATATCGCCTAATTAACTGAGATACTTCCACTAAATAACTCCTCAACTGCTTGTGCAGAGACGAATAGAGCTACATTGACTAAGACAGTTTGAACAAAGCAATCATTGTTTTGCTCGCTTTTGAGACTTGGTCTTTGTAAATTTTTGTTAACGTTAACTAATGTAACAACTTGTGGTGGGGGTGTGCAAGTCCTGACCGTGATTTGCTTCAGCATCATGAAACATTGACATACAAGAAGGGTAGCCTGATAAATCAGTTCCCCTTGATGGTGCTACCTCCCTCCACTTAAGAAGGTCTGTCTTTAACTGACAGTTGGTTTGCAGCGATCCGTGGTAACTATAGCGAAAATATGAGAGGTCATTAAGGCGGTCTATGGGAAAGCAGTGGTTATGGGGCTCACTTTTGGGGCTAGCGATGCTCTTGCCTGGCTCAGTTGCCCTGGCTCAGACTGAAGCAGCACAGCCTGAGGATGCTTACACTCGGGCAATGAATCTGGGCTACACCTATGCAAATGAATTTGATTATCAGACTGCGCTCATTAACTTTCGGCGGGCTTTAGACGAACGCCCCGATGATGTGTTTGCCAGCAATGCGATCGCAAACATGGAATACTATATTGAGCGCAACCGTCTGGCCGCCCTACAAGCACAGGTTGATGTTCTCGAAGCCCGCTTAAACCAAGCCGCTGCCGCTAAAGACTGGGTCTGTGTGACAACCACTGTAGATGAGCTAATCCCCTTTGCTGAAGGTTTAGAGCGTGAGCGTCTCACTGGCTATCGCAGCCAGCTTACGGGTGTCCTCGACTCCCGCACCGACATAGAAGCTTGGTCTACGGTCTGTAGCCCCGACAAACCTCTCCAGTAAAACTTTTAACTCAACATTCAAAATTACCTACAGCTGACTTAGCTTGCCATCGCGGGATAGGGTCTTACCGGTTAGCGCGGCTTCTAAAAACTGTTTTGGTGGGTCAATATAGCGGCCATCTAGCTTGACTCGAAAGTCGTAATGCTCACCTGAGCCTAGACCGCTGTTGCCCGTTAGGGCAATCACTTCGCCGCTAGCAAATATGCCTGAGCGACATTCATTTTCAAGCAGGTGTAGTGATTGAAACACCAGCTTTGGGTAAGACTCTGTCGTTTGCTCGGCCACCCAGCCACCGCCATCCACATCCCACCAGCATTCCACGCTCACCTCATCTCCTGTAACCCCCACTGCATAGACTGGTGTGCCCGTGGGCGTGGCCACATCCACCCCGTTGTGGGGCACATTAACCGCCCCAGTCACCGGGTGCACCGGACGAATACGCATGTGGTCAGTGACTTCGTAGCCGGCAATGGTATCCCCTGTTGTAAGGGTTACGGCACTATTGAGATCAAGGTCAGCGTTGGGAGGCTCTGAGAGACGTAAGTCTAAAACGTAGAGAATCGGTAACAGAATTAGGGATGCACAGGTCGCGGTCAGCGCGATTTTTGGCAGTTTGCCCAACGATAACCGTGGTTTGGCCAGTGGTTTGGAGGTCGGTTGTGGGGAGTGCGATCTCGCATCCAGCGGCCAGGCTGTGACCGCCCCCACCTTAGATGTAGCCCCATCTACCGCAAGCGTCTGTTCGCCGATCGTCGCTGCTGCCTCATCAATAGGGGGGCCTACTTCATCTGCAGCCACAACCGCCAGTTCACCATTGCCCAGTTTTTCCAGTAGCTCAGAAATGCTGCCACATCCCACCGCTTGCGCTGCTGCCTTTGAGCCATGCCAGGCTCTGGCTGAAACCGTCACCGTACAGCGGCGTTTAGTAGGAACTGCGGACTGAGGAACGCTATTCACAGGCAGTCGGGCATTAAAGACATTTTCTGCACCCTATCCTACTGGAATCTTGCCGGAAGGCAAGACAAAGCTGACATGTTTCTCGGCAGTACACTGTCAGACCACATCAGCAGCCCCGCACAGTATAGAATAAGGCCGTCCTGCATCAGACCTAGCCGTGAAGTCCACCGCAGATATCCAGGCACTGATTCGTGAGATACCTAACTTTCCAAAACCAGGTATTCTTTTTCGAGACATTACGACACTGCTGCAAAACGCTGATGGTCTTAGAGCCACCATCGATCTGATGGCAGAGCAAGCAGTCGGCTATCAGCCAGACAGTATTGTCGGTATCGAATCCCGAGGCTTTATTTTTGGTATGCCCCTGGCCTATCAGTTAGGGCTAAGTTTTATCCCCGTACGCAAGCCAGGCAAACTGCCCGCCGCTGTTCATCAAGTATCGTATGAACTAGAGTACGGCCAAGATAGCCTTGAAGTGCACCAAGATGCTCTGGGCAGCGGTCATCGGCCCTTGATTGTGGATGACCTACTTGCGACCGGTGGCACCGCTGCTGCTACCGCAAAATTAATCCAGCAAACTGGTGCAACGATTGCCGGCTTTAGCTTTGTCATTGAACTAAGCGAATTAAACGGTCGCCAAAAGCTTCCAGAGGACATTCCAGTGACTACACTACTGTCATACTAATGCTGCGCTAATTTTGAGTTTTGAATGATGAGTTAGGGTGATCATCAATTGATTCACTGCTAGCAAATGTAAATCGATTCAGCGTAAAGCTGAGAATTCAAAACTTCCCAGCTAACTACCGAGACCACATTTAGTTGCCCATGACTGCAGAGCCAACTTCTACCCAAGCGCATTCTCCGCTGCAAACGCTGCAGATGGTGCTTACGAGTGAGACAACGCTATATGTGCTCAAGCGCATTCTGCAGGCATTGCTAACCTTGTTGCTAGCCTCAGCCTTTAGCTTTTTTATTATTCAGCTAGCCCCCGGAGATTTTTTGGATGCTCAACGGCAAAATCCACAGATTTCTCCTGAAACTATCCAACAGTTTGAAGAACAGTTTGGTTTAAATAAACCCATCTGGCAGCAATATTTTCAATGGCTTTACCAGGTGGTTACTAAGCTCAACTTTGGTGTGAGCTTTGCCTATCAGCGGCCAGCGATAGAAGTCTTAGCTGAGCGTATTCCCAACACTTTGATCTTGTCCATTGCCTCAATTCTTGTTACCTGGGCCATTGCGATTCCTTTAGGCATCATCGGGGCGGTTAATCACAACAAATTTACCGACCGCATTTTGCGCGTCCTTAGCTACATCGGCCAAGGGTTTCCAGCTCTAATCACGGGTTTGTTGCTATTGTTTTTTGCCCAGCTCACCACTCCTTTATTTCCTGTAGGCGGACGCACCAGCATTAACCATGATGACCTGAACTGGATTGGTAAAGTGCTAGATATTATTTGGCACATGATTTTGCCCACACTGGCCCTGAGTGTTACCAGCTTTGCCGGTCTGCAGCGACTGATGCGAGGACAGATGTTGGATGTGTTGAGACAGGACTATATCCGAACTGCCCGTGCCAAGGGTTTACCGGAGGACCGTGTTATCTACACCCACGCACTACGTAACGCTATCAACCCTTTGATTACACTACTCGGGTTTGAATTTGCCAGTTTACTCAGCGGTGCGTTTATTACCGAATACTTTTTTGGTTGGCCAGGATTAGGCCGACTGACACTACAGGCCGTACAGTCGCAGGATCTATATTTGATTATGGCCAGTCTGATGATAGGGGCTACCATGCTCATCATTGGTAATTTGCTGGCTGACCTAATGCTATCCTTTGTGGACCCGCGCATTAAGCTCTCAAAATGAACTAGGCCCATGCAGCCTTTGCGGTCCTTCAGTGGCTTGCTGGTTGGGTTTATTGTTTTTGGTGTTGTCATCTGGTTGGCCAACCGTATCCACAGTGAGTTAAACGACCCTGGTTTTGCCCAAACGATATTGATCGCTGTTGCGGCTGGGCCAGCGGTTGGCTTGTGGGTTTCTTAGTGTCGCCTAACACCAGCAGTGAGCTCAAAAATCTCTCCCAGGCTACATCCACCATTACCGCTTTTATTGCGGGGTTTATCATGGCCAAGCTAGAGCTCTCGTTTACACCGATTTTTGCTGACGGCCAGCTGATGAATGAGCCTATCTACGGCATTCGTGTATTAATCTTCATCATCTGCTTTGTGGTAGCGGCTATTAACATGTATGTATTCCGCGAGTTTAACGGGCGATATTAGGGGAGGACTATTCGTGACTGTCACCACCCAAAAGATAACGTTTGAAGAATTCCTCGCCTATGACGATGGCACTGATGGATTATATGAGCTGGAAAATGGAATATTGATTGCCATGCCAGCTGAGAGTGAGGTTAATCGACGCATTGCGATGTTTTTGGTGGCCACTTTCTTGAAGCTAGGTCTGACCTTTGAACGACTGTCAATGAAAACGGAGTTGGCCGTCAGTAGTACTCGTGTCTCTGTGCGAGTGCCAGATTTGGTGCTTCTCTCAGAAGAAGGTGTGATTGCCTTGGATAGCGCAACTCGCTCCCTTATTCTTCTGGACATGCCACCCCCTCTATTGGTGGTTGAGGTTGTGAGTCCAGGGCAGGAAACTCGAGACTATCGCTACAAGCGCTCGGAATATGCTGCACGCGGGATTGCTGAATATTGGATTATTGATCCCAATAAACAACAGATAACTATTCTGGAATGGGTAGAAGGATTTTATGAAACAACAGTTTATCGTGACGATGAACTTATTGTCTCACCGCTGCTCACTCGACTAGGAATAAAAACCTTCTCCCTGCCTGCTAAACAGCTTTTACAAGCACGATGAGTTTCATCACAGAACCGGCAAGGGAATGAACATGCACTTAACTAGCTTTTCCTTAGCAACCAAATGGTATAGTGTAGCTCAACAAGTCGATAAAAACGAAAATAGCTCTATCAACGAGTGAAGGATGCCTTTCTCGATCTGGCGATAGATTTAACCACAATCAGCAATAGAAAATGGATTCATTGCACCACTATGCATGAAGACTGGGGGAATATTAACCATACTTCCTTCAGCCTTCAGCTTTTTTGATCACAATGTTGACTGCTTAAGTTGTTCCAATTCTTGTTGAAGCAATTGTTCAAGATCTTTGATTTTTTGTAATGAAGGCATCTTTGCCCTCGCACATCAAACTTTAAATCTTTTGTGTCACGAACCAACAGAACCGTCGGCCTTTTACACCCCCATGCATAACCAACCTCCAAATACACATTAGCGTTTGCTCCTGTCAAATCGGCGATTATAAGTGTGGCGGAATCGATACGCTGTTTCACCCAAGTCATAACATCGCCTGTAAATGATGATAAATCTGCTCTTTCACAAAGAAAACCAGCTGCTTTTACCGCTCCTTGAATGCCATAGTGATAGACGTCATCCATTTCTTCTGCAAAGGGCATAGCAACAAAGACATGCGCCTTACTACTTGATTCGTACCCAACATCTCTTAGTCGATCGGACGCTCGTTGGTCTAATGTCTTTGAACCTGAGAAACCAGAAATCGCTATTCTGCCATTTGGCAATAGTTCATCGAGAGAAGCTTGGAGTCGCTGAGCTCTTGATAAATTCCGTTCGGCAATAACTATGGTCTCTAGACTTTTGGGATAATCTCCTGCAGTTACCCCGTCAATAAATCCTGCGATCTCAGACTCGAAAGCTTCTACTTCATCAAGCCCATATCCTGGACCGTGGAGTGTAACAACAAGTCGGCGGATTCTAGCCTTTGATACTGAAAGCGATGCTAAGACTAAACGAGAGAACTCCCGAATCTCCTTATATTGAAATTCGTAAAGATAGCCAACACCAACGAACAGAACATGAGCAACGGCCATCGTTGAACCAGTATCAAAAATGCGAGAGCCTCCTTGCCGAGGCATTTGGCTTCTAATGTCAATGCCCTTCTGTATCAGCTTTTCCGCAGCAGCTGCATCAATCCCGTAAAAACGATCAGCATATTTCAACGCAAGCACATCACCACTAACAGTGAAAGCATCCTTGGGTTCGATAAAGATATCAATCTGTCGTTGCATATGATACTAAACACATAAGGTTCAGATTGCTCTCAAGTTGACCATAATCGAAAGCTTGGAAAGACTGGAGCATGTAAATAGATCAAATGATGTTGGAAAAGACTACCAGCAGACTAAGCTAATGTCCAATGACTCAGTGACCAGTGATCCAACAATTATTTCTATACACCTACGCTATCTGAGCTAATTAAACCATGTCATCCTTAGCAAAAACTTCAAAGTCAGTTAAGGTTCACAACAGCAATATAGGCGGTTGACGGCTTTTCTCTTAGCTTAGGGATAAAGCAATTTGTACCTATGTTCACCAAATCTTACTATTTACTACGCTCTACCCAAGATGGGCAATATCTAGCGGCTAAGCCGCGTAATCAGGAATCTAAGGGGTTTTTGATGTTGTTTAATGCAGACTATGAAGCCCTCAGCTACGTCAATCATCATGCGGCTGAAGTTGCCAACCGGTTTGCTGTTGAATCTATCAGTGGACCACAGCTGAAGCAAATGATGAATCGCTGGGGATATGAAGGTGTCGGTGTGGTCAATGACCCCCTGGTGCCCCAGATAGATTTTTTAAGACTGCAATAATAGCTTATCAAGGTTTTATTGAACCCGGCTTTGAGCATTTAGACGAGTTTATTCGAGCTATTTTTACGAGCGTTGCCGGTGAACAGACACGGCTAGCACTGTGGCTAATTGAGGAATTTGACTTTAGTCAATTTTCAGCAGCCCGGATTGGGTCAAATTCGCCGTTTGGTAACAGTCAGCTAGCAGGGGTTGGATATTTGATGCCCATAAAACACAATGCTACTGATACTCTGGTCAAGGTGCTTACGGATGAAGAACAGCTTGACTGCAATATTATGCATTTAGAGATTGCAGTAGAGGAAAAAGTTGCGATCGCAGCCTACGATACTTTCAGCTGCGTCTTTTTTAACCCTCCCATTGCCCTCGACTTTCTTGCAGACCTCAAGCAGCAAGGCATTATCGACAAATATGGCCTAATCCAAAAGTAGGGCCTTATTCCATCAGTTCGGCTAGCTCCATCCACCGTTCTGTGGCCGTATCAATCTCTGTTGTCAGATCTGCTAGCCGCTGAGAGAGCGTCTGCATGTCGTTGTAATCACTGGGTGGATTAGTATAGAGCTGCTTTTCTAGAGTTGCTTTTTCCTCTTCTAAAGCAGGAATTTTCTCTTCTAATGAGGCGTACTCGCGTTTTTCTTTATAAGAGACTTTTTTAGGTTTGGAGGAGTTTTGAGTTTTGGACTTGCCCTGAACCTGTCTAAGGGTTGAATTTTGAGGTTTAGCCGCCGCTGCCTGCTTCTGTTTTTCAGCCTGTTCAGCTTTTTCTTTATAGTCTAAATAGACTGAATAATTACCAGGATACTGTTTGAGGTTGCCTAACCCTTCAAACGAAAAGATTGTTTCAACCGTCCGGTCCAGAAAATAGCGATCGTGGGAAACAACAATGACACAGCCGTTAAAGTCTTCTAGATAGTCTTCTAGAATGCCCAAGGTTTGCACATCCAGGTCATTGGTCGGCTCATCTAAGATCAGCACGTTGGGAGCCTGCATCAGCACTCGCAACAAAAATAGCCGACGTCGCTCACCACCCGAGAGTTTATGAATCGGGGCATATTGTTGGTCGGGCGGAAAGAGAAACCGCTCCAACATTTTAGATGCGGTAATCACGGTGCCATCAGCTGTGGTCACTAGCTCAGCTACATCCTTTAAATAGTCAATCACCCGCTGATTTTCATTGATGTTGACATCGTCTGAATACTGGTCAAAATAGCCAATGTGGATAGTCGCCCCAATCTCGACGGTGCCAGCATCGGGCTGCTCGCGTCCGGTGATAATGTTCATTAATGTGGATTTGCCCGCACCGTTGGGACCAATGATGCCGATGCGGTCTTCTGGAGTAAACAGATAGGAGAAGTCTTTAATTAAGGTGCGGCCATCGTAGCCTTTGGTGACATGTTCTAACTCAACGACTTTCTTCCCAATACGACGACCGGCAGTGGCAATCTCTACTTTTCCCTGGGCCTGCTTAAATTCGGTATCCTGCATGTCTCGAATGCGATCGATACGGGCCCTTTGTTTGGTGCTACGGGCCTTAGCCCCGCGCTGCAGCCATTTCAACTCGCGACGCAGTACACCCGCATGTTTTTTCTGACTGCTGACGGCCGCCTCTTCTTGGGCAGCTTTTTTTTCTAAGTAGTAACTGTAGTTGCCACTGTAGGGGTACAAATCACCCCGGTCGATTTCAAGAATGCGGCTGGTAACCCGGTCTAGAAAATAGCGGTCATGGGTAATCAGAAATAGGGCACCGCGATAGCGACCAAGATAGTCCTGCAGCCATTCCACCGATAGAGCATCCAGGTGGTTGGTAGGCTCATCCATCAAAATCAGGTCAGGTTCAGCTAAAAGGGCCGTTGCGATCGCAACCCGCTTTCGATAGCCCCCCGACAGTGTCCCCACTTTGACATTAAAATCCTCGATACCCAGCTTGGTTAACACCACCTTGGCCTGGGTTTCCAATTCCCACGCATTCGCTTGGTCAATCTGCTGCGACACCCGCGACAGCATCGACATCAGCTGATTCGCATCGTCGCCTTTAGCCTCAGCTAGACGAGCAGAAATCAGCTCATATTGCCGCACCAACGCCATACTATCGCCGCTGTCGGCAAACACCTGCTCCAGCACAGTCAGCTCTTCATCGAGATCTGGCTGCTGAGACAGATATACAATTTTGCTGCTAGCATTCTTCCAAATTTCACCGCTGTCAATGGGTTCTAGCCCCGCAATCATTTTAAGCAGCGTCGATTTGCCGGAGCCGTTGGTCCCAATCAGCCCGACCCGGTCACCGTCTTCAATACTAAAGCTGGCATCGCGCAAAATTTCCTTAATGCCAAAGTCTTTGCTTATGTCCCGTAGCGCCAGCAGAGTCATTAGATATCGCAGAACAACCGTAGCTAGTGTAGCGTGGGCCGCTATCCCGTAGTCAGATGAATCCATTGTTACTTAATCAATTCATGATTGATTCATGACTGATATATGTAGGATCTGGCTGTATCAATAGATCGAGCCAAAACCTATGTAAAACTAGAGAACGTAGAGTCGGCTGCAGCTACGCAGGGAAATATGCCAAATCGTAACGGAGCCAGTCTAAAAAACCGGAGACAACCCAATATCCTGCGGTCTGTTAGCAAGTACGTAGCCGGCACCTCCCTACACTACGGTCTAGCAGGTAGTTTAGTTTTAGGCGGCTGCTTTGTCCAAGCACCGTCCAGTCAGCCAACTGACATCACCGTCAACATTGGCGGGTCTGCAGAAACCTACGAAACCCTTGAAGTACTTGCAGAAGCTTACAAAGCTACAGCACCCGAAGTAGAGTTTAATTTTTTCCCTCCTAGCCAAACCAGCGGCGGGATTCAAGGCGTTAAAAGTGGTCTAATTGACATCGGTGGTGTTAGTCGTGAACCAGATTCTGACGAAATCACTGACCAACTTACCTATTTTCGTCTGACTAAAATTCCTCTCGTTGTTGTTGTCCATGAGAGCGTTACCGGCATTGATACTCTCACTAGCGAACAACTTAAAGCAATCTACAGTGGTCGAATCACCAATTGGAAAACCCTTGGTGGCCCAGACGCTGAGATCGTACTCTTTGACTTTACAGAGGATGAAAATGAAAAACAGGTGCTACGGCAAACCTATCTAGGGGACACGCTGACCATTACTCCCAATGCCATTGTTTTTCCTGAAGACGATGAGGTAGTCGAAACTGCAGCTATCACAAAATTTAGCATGGCGGCTGTTGCCTATGAAAATGAGGTAGAAGACTTAGCCCAACTAAATATACTGAGTATCAATGACGTTACCCCATCGACTGAGACCATTCAATCTGGCCAATATCCCATGACGCTTCCCCTGGGGGTTATGGTAAATGACCAGCCCTCTAGTATAGTTTGGGACTTTCTAAAGTTTGCTACTAGTCCAAAAGGACAACAAATATTGAATGATACCAGCTCTCTTCTATTCGACGCCAGTTGATGTCTTAATCATGCTTTAACTTATGGGGTTACTGTATCTAAAACGCCTGCTACTCAGATATCAAAAAGCATCCCTGCCGCTAAAAATTAGCGTTCCCTTTATTGTGATGTTTTTTGGTTTTTGGGTAGCTAATGTTGCTACAGTCGGAATATTTTTCTCCAATAAGCTAGAGCAAGATCAGCGAGAACAAGCAGAAGAGCTTGCTGCCCTGGTGAAACGCGACATTGATCGAGAGATGAATTCATTGCGGCGGGGGGCTCGCTTATTAGCCATCGAAGACCTGATGGCACAAGACATCATTAACCAAGATATAAATGAACTGCGGCAAGTCATTTTGCCTATCAAGGGCCGCCTGGATACCGATATTATCAATATTATTAACCGGAACAAACAAGAGCTGCTCAATATTCAAAACAACGGTTTTCAGACCATTAACCTACAGGATAAAGAAATTAAAAATCTTTTGGTGACTGGGTCTGACATTACTGCTATTGTTAGCAGCGATAATTCTGGTCCACCGTTTTTGGTCGGTACTGCCCCCATCAAAAATGAGCAGAGTGTCATTGGTGGGGTCATTTTAGGAACTGCTCTCGGCAACGATTTTCTCACACAGATTAATCAAACGATTCAAGCAGAGATTGTTGTTTTATCAGAAGAGAGTATTGTCGCATCCACAGTTTCAGCTGAGGCTGTGCCGTCCGACAAACTCACGTTCAACAAACTCACCAACCACGTCAGAATAGACCAAGAAGACTTTCTAGCTCAGCCAATTGAATTAACAAGCCTAGAAGGTGAACAGTTTCAGCTAGTGCTGCTAATTTCACAGCAGTCACTGACCCAGGCCAAAGAGACACTCTGGTTTTTTATTGCCATTGTCACGTTTGTAGGGTCGTTGGTAACTTCCACCATTGGGTATTGGATTGCCAAACGAATTGCCAGACCCATTCAGGATATTACCCTGATCGCCCAGCGAGTTGCTGGGGAAAACCGATTTGATCTGCGGGCAACCACCGATACTGAAGACGATATTCGAATTCTAGCCCTATCGCTTAACCAGCTAATCGAGTGGGTAGGACAATATACCCAGGCGCTAGAAGTATCAGCCCAAACCTTAGAAGTTCGTGTAGAAGAACGCACCAAGGAACTCTCTAACACCCTGCGTAAGCTCAAGAACACCCAAGCGCAGCTGATTCAAACTGAAAAGATGTCAAGCCTCGGCCAGATGATTGCGGGTATTGCCCATGAGATTAACAACCCCATCAGCTTTGTTCAAGGTAATATTGACCCGTTAAAAGAGTATTTTCAAGATCTTCTGGACCTGATTAAAACCTATCAAACCGAATATCCTAATCCGTCTGCTGCCATTGCTAAAAAGCAGGAGGAGATTGACTTTGATTTTTTACTAAAAGATTTAGATAAGCTGCTAGGCTCTATGAATGTAGGAGCAGAGCGAGTTCATGAAATTGTAAAATCACTTCGAAATTTTTCTCGTCTGGATGAGGCTACGGTCAAAGATGTTGACATCCATGAAGGGCTTGACAGCACATTATTGATACTTAACCACCGGCTTAAACACGATGTCACTGTGGTTAAACAATATGGTGATTTGCCATTAGTGCGCTGTTATCCAGCTCAGCTAAACCAGGTATTTACAAACATTATTGTGAATGCGTTAGATGCAATGGCTGAGGATAGTTGCGATCGCACCAGCAATGGTTCATCGGCTCCCAAAAAAAAGCTCACCATTACCACCCGACGGGTCAAACGCAACCGGGTCCAGATTATTATTCGCGATAATGGCCCTGGTATCCCTCGTGAGGTTCGTAAAAAGATTTTTGATCCATTTTTTACAACAAAACCCGTCGGCAAAGGAACAGGTCTAGGGTTGGGTATCTGTTTTAGAATTGTTCAACAGCACCATGGCAAAATCCGAGTCGGGTCCAAGCCGGGCAAAGGGGCTGAATTTGCCATTACCTTACCCATCGATGCACTACCCGCCGACCCAGTGGAAAACGCCTCTGCTCAGGTCGTCCACCACTAGTAGGGTAAATCCTCGGAGTTCCAGCTCGACTGAGATTCCGCAGCCAGGGGGAGCTGAACTTGAGCCGTGCTGTAAATATTGTCTCGCGAACGAGAAGGCTGTTTTCGTCGACGGGCAATATTCTCATCGGTGGTGGCTTCTGCAATCACCTCATACAAAATCGCCATTTTGTTGCCGTCGCCCTTACGCAACACTCGTCCCAACCGCTGAATATATTCTCGCGTAGAGCCGCTACCCGACAACAAAATAGCCACTCTCGCTTCAGGGACATCCACCCCTTCATTTAGCACATGGGAGACAACAATGGTTTTATAGTCGCCTGTGCGGAAGTTTTGCAACACCTCACGCCGTTCTTTTACTGGAGTTTGATGGGTAATGGCAGGAATAAGAAAGTCGTGAGAAATTTTATAGACGGTGGCATTGTCGTTGGTAAAAATAATCGTGCGATCAGGGTAGTGCTGGGCTAGCAGGTCCTCTAAGACCTTTAGTTTGCCCGCTGTCCCCAAAGCAATGTTTTTAGCCTCTCGATGGGCTAACATGGCTCGACGTCCCGTCTGAGATCGCGCACTGGCGGCTATAAATCGCTGCCAGCCTTCAGGGCTGCTTAACCAAATTCTGGCCTCCTGCAAAAAGTCATTACGCTGCTGAATTAACGCTTGATAGCGCCGCCGCTCTAAGTCTGAGAGAGAAACTTTTAGCTGCACAATTTGATACGGGGCCAGCGCCTGTCCAGACAGTTCAGCCGCTGTTTTTTGGTAAACCACCGGTCCCAGCAGCTGATCCAGGTCAGCATGGCGACCATCGGCACGATCGGGTGTGGCCGTTAGCCCGAGCCGGTAGGGTGCAATAGCATATTCCGCAATCACACGATTAAAGTCGCTCGGCAAATGATGACATTCATCACACACCAATAGACCATAGCGATTGCCCAAACTCTCCGCATGGATAGCAGCACTGTCATAGGTAGCCACCAAAATATCGGTGCGATCGCGACTGCCACCACCGAGCAATCCAATATCTGCATCTGGGAACGCCGTCTCCAAATGGGCATACCACTGATGCATTAAATCTAATGTGGGCACCGTAATCAACGTGCTGCGTGGAATGGCCTGCAGCGCTAGCTGGGCTAAATAGGTCTTACCCGCCGCTGTTGGTAACACTACCACCCCTTGCCAACGATTTTGCTGCCAGGCCGCCAGCGCTTCACTCTGATGGGCATAGGGTTTAAACGTCAGACGGGGCGTCAGTTCCAACGCCGCAAAATCAGACGCCTGATCGTTAACCGTAATCTGCTCACGCCGCAGTGTCTCTAGCAAAGGTCGATAGCAGTGGGCCGGAATTCGAAATCGCTCAATTCGATCATCCCAGGTAGCATGGTCAATCCAGCCCCTACCACGCGGTGGTGGATGCAAAATTAAAGTGCCGCGATCAAACCGCAGAGTGGGTGTACGCACCATTGCTTAAACCAGCTGAGAAAAATTCAACCATCAAACCTATTGAGCAAACTTGAAAAACCTAAAGTCTCCTATTTATAAATTGGTAAATAAATATACCAAACGCAGTCAACGAGTACGGCCAATCATTAAGAGAAAATAAGGTCCATTCCCTTATACTGCAGGGTCCGTGGAATTACTGAGGCACTATATAGGCATTCGGTGACAATTAGAATCATTCCTCCGCAAAAACATCTAAATTCATCTGGAATTGGTGCAGTTAAAGCTGTGTTTATTCTTAGCGTTCTACCAAGGAGAATCGTCGTATGGATATGTCAATGATTCTAGGTTTAACTCTGGCTGGTGCAATTATGCTGCTTAACGGCGACAAGCGTTCTGAGAAAAACCAAAAACAACATGCCAGCAAGTCCGAATTTGTAGTTAGCGTTGGTGGAGATGGTGCTATCTCAGTCAGCCCCAAGCGGAAGTCTGCCAAAGATTCATAAGCCACTTATCTCATGCCGCCAATGTTAGTCAGCCATCATAGCTCGGTCTGAGCCGTTATCTTAATAAAAACAAATACCCCGTGGCTGCATGCAGTCACGGGGTATTTGTTTAGCATCTGAAGGCTTACGTGGGAGACAAGCCTATCCTGGTTTCTTCTCTGGCAGCAGACACTTATCAGAATCACAGCCAGCCGGGCCAGCTTCGATGAGTTCACCCGCATCGTAGCGCTCTAGAGCCGCATGGAAGTTTTCATTGGTGCGGCGAGCCAACACCTCACCACACAGTTCTTCGTACCGTGCCTTATCGATGGGTTCAAAGGGCAAACGGGGGAAGGTCTGCAAATCATCAAAGCGAGCTAACAGCGCCGAAGAAATATAGCCTTCGTCGTTTTCAATGGCCTGATGAATGCGTTCTGACAAAGATTCAATTTCGTTTTCACGAAACTCAATCGTAGCCGAGGTGTTATGGGCCGTGTAGTGCCGCTGCACCTGCATGTAGAAATCAAACTGGGCTAGGGCCGAGAATTTTTCAATGGCCACTTGATCGGCCCCTGGTAGGTTAGCCCAAGGCACCTCAACCGGCAATTCAACCAGCCACACGGAGCAGCGAGGATCAAACTGCCGTTATCATCTAAATCAGATTGGGATGGCAACACAGAGTACCCATAATCAATACAGGCCAACGCCACTGGATCATCCTTACGAAAGGTGATGCGGCGAATAAATCGCTGAGACTTAGGAGGATGCCAGCCGGAGGATGCACCGCTCAGCAAACTCTTGGTGCCTGCAGGCTGTACCGTGGTGCAGCGATTGGGACGATGGATACCGTGGCGATCGCAATAATCCCAAACGGTCTCATGGACCATGGTCTTCCAGCGACTGAGATACGCTTGCTCCTGTGCCTTAAACTCTAACCCCTGCATCGTATCTGGGCGACCGGCTTCCCACCACTTGAGCCAGTCCACACCAAAAGCCCGCACAAAAAAGTCAAACAGCCCAGTAAATGACACACCAACAATGGGGTCCTCCAGCCGTGACTGCTGATAGCGGGGTTCAATAAATTTGTGGTTGAGTAAAACAGCCACTGCGATCGCACCGGCTCGAAACGCATCTTCCTGCTCCTGCAGATTTTTGGGGTCAATCTGATTAAGATGAATTTCTGCCAGATTACAGTGAAAATTTTGACCCAAAATCTCACCACAGGGGTTTAGACCATAGCGCCCTTCACCCTGGGCCCGCCGCTCTGCTTCCCCCGCCCACTGGATGGCACCTTCACCCGAGTAAAACTGCTTACGCACCGCGTTAGTCATCTCTTCTAGCGAGGGCTTGCCATGAAACACCCGAGTATGGTTTGCCATCCGCAGCGCGTCCCGTTCTGGATCGATCCGCCAGTTACCCTCGCTGTCCTGCTGCCACAGATTGTCCTTAGCCGCTGCCGCTAGCTCATCGCTGCTGTCAAACTGACGCATACCGGCCGACCGCCGAATATTGCCAGCCACCACACAGGCGGCCGCTTCATCAATTAGCAAACAGCATTCCACAGAGTTGAGCTTACGCCCAATCGCCTTGTTTAGAATGGTGGCACAGCGGTTGTACAGCCCAGGCAGCTTCACCGGGTTGGCCATACCGCCAAAGCCCTTGAGCTTTTCTCCAGCGGGTCGGACATCGCTGAGGTTAACAACGATATCCACATCCCCAGTAAATGAGTTCTGGCTGGAGAGTTCCAAAATTTTCTGATACGACATCACCCAGCCGTTACGGCTGTCACCGACGCGAATCTCGACACGATTGCCATCGACTGTTACTCGGGTGTCTTCTTGACGTTGATCTGCAGGTGTCTTGCCGACATCACTCACCATCGTCACATTGAGACAGTTACGAATCACCGGCAGCTGGTCGATATACTTAGGTTCCAATACCGCCCCGGTACCACAGCCCATCATGGCCAGGTCCATCATCAAACCAAAGGCTCGCCAGTCCACTACATTTGTGCTGGTACAGTTGTAGGCTCCAGAGAAGTTTTTCTGCTGCTTACTCCACTCGGTCCCCCCGACCCAGAGCCAACGACCTGACGGTAGCGCCTTTAGCTCTCGCTGCATCCGCTGCACCAGCGACTTTTCATCAGCCGTCAGCTGACCTAATTCAGTCAACCCCTCTAGGGTGCGATCGCAAACGTCATACCAAGATTCACGCTGTCCGTCATCCAAACGACGGCTGTAGGTACGATAAAACACTGGATAGGCCGCTGGTGCAGTCTCTGGAAAGGGCGTTTTTTTACGTAGTCGTTCTAACTCTTGAACCATTCGTCTGGACCTTCCTTACGAATCTAGGGATATGAGCGGGTTTCAGGATGAGGCACCTAAAATGCTAAACACGGCATATATAGCGCTGACTATGCCCCTGGCAACCATAAACACTCTAAATGTGCCTCAGCACATGGAAATAAAGACTAACACCCCTACTCAAAAAAATCTAGCGTCTTACTATTAGGACAAACGCTACATATAGCGATCACGCAATAATTTTTTCGTTCCAAGAACCAAATACTAAAAAAATCAGTCAAATTAAACCATCAGCAAACTAACTGACAGGCTGACACAATGACGCGGGGAAGCCATACTGGTGTTATTCAACTATTCGCCAAACCGGAGGGTCCTATATCAGCGGTAAGCTCAGCTTAAACGCTTGATACGTTTGGGTTAGACATAGCGCCTAAGCTCTATCTCTAGAGGGTAAATCCAGATGTATTTTGAAAAATGGTCAAGTTCGTAAATTTACTGTTTAGATTGACCAATGTGCTGCGAAACCGGTTCACCATAACCAAGCTGGCCATATAGTAGTGAACAGTTATAAACGCTTCAATAAGCGCTAGTCGCATACGTGCGGTAGCTCTTGGTGCATGTGATAATTCCCTGTCTTAAAGTGGCTGATTCTTTCTAAAGGGTTGCCACGGTTAGTTTTATATCCCTGTATCAATACTGTGAATCTATCAATTGCCCATGAGCCATTCAGTAGTGTTGTCCTCTCCATATACAGAGACAGTGCAGCGGCCATGTGATTTCACCATTGCAATTTGTACCTATGATGGTGCTCAACGTATTCCAGCTGTGCTAGACCGGCTACGGCAGCAGCTTGATGCCCATCAGCTAAATTGGGAAGTGTTTGTCATTGACAACAACAGCCGCGACGCAACCGCAGCCGTTGTTCGGCAATATCAGCAAGATTGGCCCACCGAAATTCCCCTCAGATATTTCTTTGAAGGTCGTCAGGGCGCCGCCTATGCTCGTCAGCTAGCGATGGAAAAATCGCAAAGTGAGCTGGTGGGGTTTTTAGATGATGATAATTTGCCCGCCGACAATTGGGTGGCCGCTGCCTATAAGTTTGGTCAAGAGCATCCCCAGGTTGGTGCTTACGGTAGCCAAATCCACGGCCAGTTTGAAGGAGAGGTGCCCGATGACTTTGATCGGATTCAATCCTTTTTTGCACTCACCCAGCGGGGTGATAAGGCCCATCTTTATAAGCCTCGTCTGCGGGTATTGCCACCCTCAGCCGGTATCGTTGTACGCCGTAAAGCTTGGTTAAATAACGTCCCTAAGCAGCTAATCCTAACCGGGCGTCATGATGAACAGATGTTAACAGGGGAAGATTTAGAGGCGATTGCCCATATCCGCAAAGGTAACTGGGAAATTTGGCACAACCCAGACATGAAGGTTTGGCACCAAATTCCCGCTCGTCGGCTGCAGCGAAGCTATTTGTTATCGTTTTTTAGGGGCATTGGTCTCAGCCGTCATGTGACCCGCATGCTCAACATGCAACCCTGGCAGCGACCTTTTATGTTCTGGGTCTATCTGATGAGCGATTTATTTAAAGCGCTACATCATATGGTGGCCTATCGAACTCTGCTCAAAACCGAGGTGGTACCCGCCTGTGAGCTAGAGTTCTATGTTTACAGTCTAATTAGCCCGCTCTATATCTGGCGCTTATTATTGCTTAGGTTTATAAAGAAGAAATCTTAAAATCTTAATCAATTCAACTATTTTGGGAATATAGAACGTTGGGGGCTAGCTTAGGGCTCCTGCAGGTTTTGTTAATAAATACCTATGGCCGCTGTCAGTGCTGCGCTCATATTGCCAGTTCGTAATCGAAAAGCCTATACATTGGCGATTTTGCATCAGCTAAAGATGCAAATTGCCCAGTGTTCGGCTGAGCAGGTTATCCACATTGTGGTGGTGGATGACGGATCCACTGATGGCACACCTGAATTGATTGAGCAAGCCTTTGCAGATGTACATTTATTACCGGGCGATGGCAACCTCTGGTGGACGGGTGCGATCGCACACGGTATGCAATACAGTCACCAGCAGCTCCAAACCGACTACATTGTTTGGCTAAACGACGACATCACACTATCAGACGACTTTATTGCCCAACTGCTGACGCTGTGTCAAAACAGCCTGCAGCAAAAAATCATCACAGGCGGCATCGTTTGCGATCAGTCCCATCCCGACTGGATCGTTTTTGGTGGCGTCATTGCCAGTCAACCAATCAACAGTCTGCAGCAGTTTGACCAGACTTCATCGATAAAGGTTGACACCTTAAACGGCAATATTGCCGTTATGCCGACTCAGCTCATTACCGACATCGGCTTACCCAACGCCACCCGATTTCGTCATTACGGAGGCGACTACGAATATATTTGTCGAGCCAAAGAAGCCGGCTATGACATAAAACTCTCTAACCAACTCAAAGCGAGTACCGACTGGCAACCCAGCGATGTGATCCGTTACATGCCGCTCTGGATTCAGTGGTACATCAGTCGTACCCTTGCAGACAAATATGCGATTCTCAGCAGTTTGACCAATCGAAAATCACCCCACAATGTTGAACATATGGTCAACAGCATTCATCGACAGTCCAATCAGGTACCTCGCTGGACCTACAGTCTTTTCCATGCCAAAAAACTCATCAAACTAATTGGTAGCGAGTTCATTCCAACATCAGTCCGTCGTGAACAGGTTGAAACCTATTTCAAAAAAAATAATGTTCCCAAAGACGTTGTTCAGTCCGTCTTAGGCAGCTGACCCTATGAAAGTACTTCATCTCAGCACCTCAGATATTAACGGGGGAGCCGCGCGAGGCACCTACTGGACCCATACAGCACTTAAGCGAGCCGGAGTTGATTCCCACATGCTCGTCGCTGAAAAATATAGTAGCGACGACACCGTTACAGGCCCAAACGGCATTACTGGCGAGCAAAAAATACTAAACGGTATCCGACAAACCGTTGAGTACTGGCCTCTTAAACGCTACCCCAAGAAAGCACCCGGTCTATTTTCCCCCGCCATTTATCCCAATCCCGTCATTAAAAAAATCCAGCAGCTCAATCCAGACATTATCAATTTGCACTGGGTAGGGTTAGGACTGCTCCGCCCCGAACAGTTAACCACATTTACCCAGCCCATCGTCTGGACCTTGCGAGACATGTGGAGTTTTACAGGCGGCTGCTGCTACACCGCAGGCTGTACCCGTTATCAACAGCAGTGCGGCAGTTGCCCGATGCTGGGCTCCGACCAAGAAAATGACTTATCTAAAAAAATTTGGCAGCGTAAACACCGGGCCTGGCAAAACCTTAACCTCACCCTGGTACCCATCAGTCAGTGGCTAGCTGACTGTGCCAGTAAAAGTTCTCTACTCAATCAGTATCCAGCACAGGTTATTCCCAATGCTGTAGATATTGATATTTTCCGCCCCATTGATAAAAAAGTTGCCCGCGATATTCTGCAGCTACCCCAACACGAAAAACTAATTCTCTTTGGTGCCTTGAGCGCCACCACTGATAAACGCAAAGGGTTTAATCACCTAGTGGCCGCCCTTAGACACCTTGAGACCGATAGTAACTTACCCTTGAGAGCCGTCATTTTTGGAGCCGATAAGGCATCAATGGAATCAGCGATTCCCTACACCGCTTTGGGACGCCTAAACGACGACATCACACTGGCACTAGCTTATGCTGCGGCTGACGTCATGGTAGTCCCCTCAACCCAAGAAGCCTTTGGCAAAACCGCTATCGAGGCAATGGCCTGCGGTACTCCCGTCGTCTCTTTTGACACCACAGGTTTACAGGATATCGTAGAGCACCGTGTTAATGGCTACAGAGCTGAATGCTTTAGCGCTAGGGATTTAGCTCACGGAATCCTATGGACTGTTGAAGACGAAAGTCGCCAGGACCAGCTATCTCAACAATCACGTCATAAGGTCAAAACTCATTTTTCCTTTGAGATACAGGCTCAGCAATACATAAATCTATATCAAAAGCTAATAGAGCGATCGCAATAGGCTCTTCACATCTGTATTGAATCCCATCAGACTGACACATCTCAGCGTTTATTCCAAAACCTCTAACATATATGGATATTCAACAAACTAATCAAACATTTTCAGCCTCACCTATCTTTATCGTTGGCTGTGCACGCTCTGGCACCACGCTATTACAGAGTCTTTTAGCAAGTCATCGTGATATTGGGTCATTTCCAGAGTCAAAATTTTTTGTAGATCTAGTATGGATGCCAGAAGAGCGATCGCGTCGCTATGCCTTAGGACTAGTGTCAAAAGAATTACGGACTACCCTAGAAACGTTTTTAGACGAAGTTGGTCACCCAGAACTCAAGCGTGAGCTCCCAACTCTACCTCTAATAAATTTGTATGTCCGCAGCTTTAGGAAAATCCTGAATAAGTTAACTGAGCTACAGGGAAAATCCATCTGGCTAGAAAAAACACCCGAACATTTGCATCGCTTAAAGTACATCGAAGCATACATGCCAGACGCAAGAATTATCCACATAGTAAGAAGTGGCGTCGATGTTATTGCTTCGATATACGATCTAGCTCAACGCCACCCTAATCACTGGGGACGTACCTTCAAATCTGTCAATGATTGCGCCAAACGATGGGCTGATGATATCGCTATCACTCATCAGTACTTAGACAGGCACAACCATACATTGGTTCAATACGAGAAATTAGTCGAAAATCCGACAGAGGAAATTGACAGATTATGTCGTTTTGTCGGCGTTCCATTCGATCCTGATATGCTTATTGGCTATCAGAACACATCCAATCAGCTTGTTCGTTCCCGTGAAACCTGGAAAGCTGGAACTCAAAAAGCGATACAAAACCATAAATCCAAAAAGTTTTTATCTGTCTTTACTTCTGAACAGCAAGCTCACGTGATGCAGATTGTAGAAAATATTCAATTACCTACCCTAAAGACCTCATATCCTTCAAAAGCACTCACTTGATATCCAACCTCATACGGTAGTGTCGGTAAACCGAACATTTAATGGATGTTTTTAACCATTGAAAAATCATCTCTTAATTCAAAAAATGGTTGGTAGTATTTCGTAAAATCACTCAGGCATAAGGCAAGGGACTTAACTATGACAACGGTTCTGGAACAGGGCAATATCAGTATCCATACTGAGAATATTTTTCCCATCATCAAGAAATGGCTCTATTCCGACCATGAAATATTTTTGCGAGAGCTAATTTCTAACGCGGTCGACGCTATCAGCAAGCTGAATATGGTGTCCCGCAGTTCTGACTTCACTGGAGAAGTGGGTGAACCAGAAATTATCATCACTATCGATAAAGATGCCAAAACCCTTAGCGTTAGCGATAGCGGCATCGGCATGACAGCTGATGAGGTCAAGAAGTATATCAACCAAGTAGCCTTCTCAAGTGCCGAAGAGTTTGTATCTAAGTATGAGGAAAACAACGACCAGCAGATCATTGGTCACTTTGGCCTTGGCTTCTATTCCTCTTTTATGGTGTCTGACCGTGTAGAAATCGACACCCTGTCGTACCAAAATGACGCTACAGCTGTCCATTGGAGCTGCGACGGCACAACGTCTTTTGAACTCACTGATTCAGAACGAACTGAGCGTGGTACCACCATTACCCTTCACCTGATGGAGGAAGAAGTTGAGTATCTTGAACAATCTCGTGTACAGCAACTCATCAAGACTTACTGTGACTTTATGCCCGTCCCCATCAAGCTTGATGGAGAAGTTGCCAACAAACAGAATGCTCTTTGGAAGCAGTCTCCCAGTGAACTGAGTGATGATGACTACCTGGAGCTTTATCGTTACCTATACCCCTTCCAGGAAGACCCACTTCTATGGGTGCATCTAAATACAGACTATCCCTTTGTAGTTAATGGGATTCTCTATTTCCCAAAATTAAAGCCCGATGTAGATGTAACCAAAGGGCAGATTAAGCTGTTCTGCAATCAAGTTTTTGTCAGCGATAATTGCGAAGAAATTATTCCTCAGTTTTTGCTTCCCCTACGCGGTGTTGTTGATAGCAGCGACATTCCGCTAAACGTATCCCGCAGCTTCCTACAAAACGATCGGACTGTTCGACGCATTGCCGACTACATCGCTAAAAAGGTCGGTGATCGCCTCAAGGAGCTATATCGTACTGACAAAGCCAAGTACATTGAATGCTGGCAAGACCTTGGAACCTTTGTTAAATTCGGCTCCCTGAATAACGATAAGTTCAAACAGCAAATTGCTGATTTTTTGATCTTCCGCACTACAGCGCAATTAGCAAAAAGCGAGACCCCTACGGTAGAAGTACAAGCCGCAGACGATGATGTTTGGCAGGCCGCCGATGGGGAAACCTCAGCAGCCGTTGATGCTAGTAGCAATGCTTACACAACGCTAAAAGAATACTTAGAGCGCAACAAAGAAAAGCACGAAAACCGTGTTTTCTATGCCACTGATGAAGTTTCTCAGGCTACTTATATCGATTTACACAAACGTCAGGGGTTAGAGGTTCTGTACCTAGACTCATTTATTGACACTCACTTTGTGCCATTTCTGGAGCGGGAATACTCTGATGTCAAATTTTCCCGAGTCGACTCTGATTTGGATAATACGCTGATTGACGAGTCGGCAAGTGGTGAGATTGTTGACCCAACCACCAACAAAACAAAAGGTGAACGTGTCAAAGAACTGTTTGAGCAGGCATTAAATAAGCCGAAGGTGACAATTCGCACTGATGCACTAAAAGCAGATGATGCACAGACATCTCCGCCCGCCATCGTGCTGCTACCTGAAGAAATGCGCCGTATGCAAGAAATGATGGCCATGATGCAGCAGCAAACGGCACAGTTCCCTGAGGAGCACACGTTACTGGTAAATACAGCCCATCCACTGATTCAGAATTTACTGGATATGAATCAGGGCACAATTGTGCAAACAGATGGGGGGCAATCGCCGTCAGCAACTATGGCCAATATGATTTGCCAACATGTCTATGACCTGGCTCTAATGGCTCAGAAAGGATTTGATGCCGATGGGATGAAGTCCTTTGTGGAACGTTCAAATAGTTTGCTTACAGGTCTAACCAAGTCGTAAAGACTTGCCTGAAATTCAGAGCAAATAGCCTCAAAAATCCATAATTCTGAAGATTTTTTTGGGCTGCTTGCTCTGAGATCTTTCCACTAACCTTCCAAAGATATAAGGGGCAACCCCTTTTTTGGGGTTGCCTTACGTAAGGCAATCATGTAAGCATTAAGGACTGTAATCAAAGGACTGTACTATGAGTCGCCGATGTGATTTAACCAATAAGAAGGCTAACAATGCCTTTGCTGTTTCCCACTCTCACCGACGTACAAAGCGTCTACAGCATGCCAACCTGCAAGACAAGCGCGTCTGGTGGCCTACTGGTAAACGTTGGGTAAAGTTACGCTTGTCTACAAAAGCGATTAAAACCCTTGAGAAAAAAGGAATTGAGGCAATGGCTCGTGACGCAGGCATTGACTTGAGCAAGTATTAGAGTATCCCTAGTTTTTGAAAAGCCCTGCTTATTTTTTTGGGTTAATCAAGTTCTATTGACTTTGAAGTTTTGGTACATATACAGATAAAACCTCTGGGCTGTTTGGCTGGAGGTTTTAGTGTATGTGATAGCGATAAAAACCTATGAAGTTCCTGTAGATGGGACAACAGACACTAATCTAACAACAGACTGATATTCTGTTTTGACAATTGCCTGATCGCTTTGCCACAAGGAATGGGTAAATTTTCAATTGAATGCTAAGGCAACATTCTGATTACGAATTTTGCGTAATTGAGGATTTATAGTCGGCAGGTCTACTATGGGGCACATAGGGCTAGTAATTTTTGATATTCCCTAGAGTTTCCGTTACTTAGTCTTCGTTACCTGCAGATACATGACCACGGTGGTGCTAGCCGCACCAAAATTTACCGCTTGTTTTTAGAAGTCAGCGATGTCTACCCAAAAACGCTCTCGAGTTTCTAATCGTCGTCGTGGCTCATTGAGCCAGTTTAGACAGTTGCCAAAGCACTTTATGGCTTGGCTGTTACGCCTAGTGTTCATTAGTGGGCGTTTTAGCCGCGCTAGTCAGGCTGGTTTTGTATTGCCGACAACGGTTTTACTCATTCTGGTCCTTTCACTGACTGTTGGGGGCCTAAGTTTCCGGTCCTTTAGCAGGGTTAGTCAAACCATTGCCTATCGAGAGCAACAGCAAATTGATAATTTTGCTGTGCCAGCGGTTGACAGAGCTAAATCTAAGATTGAGTACTTATTTACTCAAGACAGAGACATCGTTGACAAAAGACCTCCGTCGAGCGCTGACCTAATTACTGCTTTGTTGGCTGAATCGGCTAGCTGGGGTGATGCAGACCATGCGGACCAGGATCCTTACACCCTACCTGATGAAACCCAGCTAGACATTACGGGTGATACTCAGCCCGATCCAGCGTGGAGTTTTCAGGCAGACGGCACTACGGTGGTTTATTCGCTCCTGACATCCCACGAAGCCAGAGATCCGGATACTGGTGCGGTTCTTACAGATGCAGATGGTCGCGATCTGAATTTGTCTTCCAACCAGACAGGAGAAAAAGCAAACAAGCTTGTTACTCGTAACGGCCCTATTAACACCCAAAGGACTGCGGCAGGTTGTCCAGTGACAGCGTTAGCGGGTGATGGCTGGCAAGATGCTGGTGGAAATCTGCAGAAAAATTTTCAGGTCAATATTCTTTCCATATCAAACCCCGATAGTCCCAGTCGTACGGTTAGTTCAGCCGAATATCAGCAAGTTCGCAGTTCGCCAAAGGGTAACAAGTACGGCGCATGGTTCCGATATGACCTGGAAGTCTTTCCTGGTGCAGCATTTCGTTGGAATGGTGCTATGCACTCAGAATCCAACTTTATTGCCAGTGATAACCTTAGAGCCTATCTAGTTAGTGCTCCCGACTCATGCGTTTTCAGTGCTCCCGACTCGGAAATTACAATTACCGAGAGCGCTGATATCGATGGTGACGGTATTCCTGATGGATTTAAAGGACATCTTGTTGCAGGTGCCTCCGGGGATGATACATTTCGTGCAAATGGCGTGAATTTTCATAGTTTTGATGGCACTAACGCTCAGCAAGGCGTGAATTTCAAGCCAAATGACGATTCTGTAAACGAGGGTGGAGCGGACCTAACAGATGTTGCCGTAGACCCAGTTGCTATCTTTACTGAAGACCGATCAGTAAATCTAAGAGCACCCGGTGGTGGTTCTTGGACGCCTGTAGATGGCAGTAGCGGAACTGAATACTTAAATAGAGTTAGTAACGTATCTGATTCTGCTCGTCCTTTTTTAGACGATGGCTATCGTGCCGATAACCGTTATGGTCCTAAGCCGGTTTACGATGCCCTTAACAGTTTAAATAGAGCCAATAGTGCGACAGACAATGTTGGCCCCAATACGATTGGTGATGTCATTGACGATAACCCTATCCTGGCTGACGATAATCCTGCTGAGCAGGAATATGGCCTGGATGGTTACTGGGAGCGACGCTCCACTGCACAAGGTTTACGGGTTGTAGTTGGGCAGCGTTTAGAGCTAGGTAACCAGTTTGGTTGGCAAGCCGATGACCCACTCTATCCACCGACGGCTGTTGCAAACTTTGGTGGCAGTGTAGATACAGAAAAAGGTCCCGCTGAGGCAAAGCAGCAGAGATCGCTTCGCGACAATTTATCTGCTGTGCAAGGCATGGTTGTCTATCATTACACCCATCAGACTGGTCAGAGTCCATATATCTGTATGGCTTCGACAGTGCATCCTGGAACAGACGAAAGTCTGATCAATAGTCGTACATTTGCAAACTATCCATCGGGTGCCCGCAAACGAATTGACTTTTTTACGGGTCAAGGGACGAACGGCTGGGAGTTTGACTTTGACACTCTTGATAGTGATGGTGACGGCAGTATTGAGGATGAGTTTGATAGCGGCGCGCCTATGGGACAGGCACTGCGAAATTTGGCCTATTTCGCGGGTGACCCAGCGGGTGGAGCACCTTCATTTCCTCCGGTTCAAGGTCAGGCTGGTCAGGCAGATGAGTTTGTTCATCCGTACCCATATTTATCAATGTGGGGAGATTTCTCGATTCTGCGACGCATTTTTGCAGAATATCTAGATGGTGGATTAAATGTGCCCTATGCAAATCTGAGCCCTGCTGACAAATCAACGTTACATAGTACAGCCTGTACTGTAGGGATGCTGGCTCGAAATATTGAGGATTTGAGAGCTGAATTTGAGGCCATTGTTGATGCTAGAGGCGCTGATATTGCGGCGGCTGTTACGGGCAACGCTGACCCTGGTCGCACCTTTGATGATTGGCTACCGCTCTTTGCGACTCTCACTGCCGATGAAAGAGAGATAGTTGAGCTTTATCGACAGGTACAGCGCGATCGCATTTTTGGCTTTATTCCTACTGATGCATTGTCATTGGTTGACAATAACCATCGCTTGCCAGTTGCAGTAGGTGCCGCCGTCGCCGGAACTGATCTAACGCTAACCTGTGACCCAGCCATAGAGTTTCCTGCAACCTACACAGTGGGTGGGGCTGTTATTACTGAAGAACAGCGTCAAGCTTTAGCCTTTGGCCTGTGCGCGCTTTCAGTTCCTGATGAGTCTGCTCGACCTGCGTTTCCAGCATTGCATTATGTCTTACCGAGCTACACGCACTCTCATCTTGGTGCCACTGCAGGTGTAGACACAATTGCAATAGATTTAACAGCGGCGAGTCCTGAAGTTGAGTTTATTAATGAGCAGCCAGATACTGAAGAATATATTTCTGAGAAAACAGACCCAGCTTCAGTTGAACCTGTTTACATTGCAGATGGGACTGTAAAGATCAACGACGCAGTAGTGTACGAAGCGATTGATACTACTCAGATAGCACTTGCTCCTAGAGCCAACATCGCTAACTTCAGACAGCCTTACACTGCTGCTGCCGCTGGTCTCGCTACTCGTGATGACTTGCAGAGAAGTACGATTTTAGACGGTGCAACTGCCTATGACCTGACTTTTCTAGATAAAGCCATGATGGATGGGCGAGAGCTGCTAAGCGTTCGTGTTCTCGACTTAGACATCAATAAGCTCACACTTATTGATCCTGCGGATGCAAGAACCTCCTTTACTGTTGGTGCCAATGAGATTGCCTGGATTCCTGAGGCTGATGGCATCTTCTATGCCGCTCGTGAAGACGCGGTCAGGGAAGACAATATTGTCCGCCCTCAACAAGCTGACTGGGCCACCTGTCAAATCTTCACAAACCTGGTGAATAATGCTCAGAACTGCCCCATGGTGGTTGCATTTGATGCCACGGCTCCACAGACAGCCAATCAGGTCGGAACGTTTGACCCACCTCTGGCCGATAATCGAATCAGCCCGAAACCGGTGGATATGTATGCTGACCCTGACCGGCGTCCACACGGTTTTCGATTGATTAACGGTGCTACGCTTAACCGTTCGGCAGACGATAGAGCCTCTGGTCTTACCTTTGTTAGTGACAATCCAGCCTATATTTACGGCAATTTCAACCTGCACCAAGATGCTGCGGGCAATATCCTAGAGGAGTTTCAGGCTCCTGACCTTTTGGGTATAGATTTTGCCACAGAGGGTAATGAAGGTAATGCATTCAATCGGTTTTACAACAGACAGAGGGCAAATTTAGACACTCGGTTCGCCCGAGGTGGTGAGGACTTGTGGAGACCGTCTGAGATCTTTGCTGACGCGGTTACTATCTTGTCTGACAGTTTCCGTGATGGTTGGGTTGAAGATGCGTATTTATTCGAAAACGATGGTGATGTCACCATTGCAGCCGTGCCATCTTCCTATCTAAATGCAAATCGTCCAGTCATCAATGCAACTAAGCAGGAAGATGATTGGCAACGTGAAGACTTTCAATTGACTTCAGACACAACCAATACGGACTTACCGATTCGTATTGACCGTAACGGCTTACTTGCTAAAGCCCGCACCGAGGCTGATGTAAATAGCGACTTTGGAGTGTTTCCAAACGACTTTACCGGGAGACACATTTCATTTGACGACAACAACCTGTTTGCCCGACGTCAAGAGAATCAGATTCCTGCAACCGATACCACCCGAGTTAACGCTCTGCTGATCGCAGGGATTGTGCCTCTTCGTTCAGGACAAAACTATGGTGGATTACACAACTTCCCGCGCCTGCTGGAATACTGGGATGACAAATCTTTGATTATTTCAGGTGGTTTCTTCCAGTTAAATTTTAGTACTCATGCCACTGCTCCATTTGACCAAGATGCCTGGGAGCCGGGTACTGTACCGATTAGTGTGGGTGGAGTACCCGTCAAAAACGCCTTTTATGGTGCCGCTCGACGGATTTGGGGATACGACGTTGGTTTTCAATACACAAGCGTTGCCCCGATTGCGAGACGTTTTGTTAGCTTTGGTAGACCCAGAAGTGAGTTTTACAGAGAGCTCCCTCTGGACGATCCGTATGTTGACAATCTCTGTAAAGCCGCAGACGCTGGCAACACCCCAGTAGTCGCAAATGCAGCCGGTAATTCTGTATGCCAATAGGGAGTTGAAATATGTTTTCGAAAATTCGGCAATCGGGATTATCACAGATTAAAAGGTCACGAGTTTTCCCAACTTTTGGCTCAGATGCTGGTCTCACGCTTATTGAAGGGCTTGTGGCGGTTGCCGTAATTGGCATTTCAATTGCAGTGATGTCACCGATGGTGGTGCTTGCTGTGGCAACTAGGGTTCAAAACCAGCGAGCCGAGCAGGCCTTTCAAATTGCTCAAGCAGAAGTTGACCGGATCAAATTAATCGTCGAAAGAGGAGGAAATTACGACCTCAATATTGCGCTGACACCTGCAGCCGTTAAGAGCACACCCGACTTTAATGCTGCACCAGGTCCGGTACCTGCACCGACAGACATTGCAGCTGATTATTCAGTCACATCTGCTTCGGCAAGGGGAATTGATGTCGATAACAATGGTGATAATGATTTTGCGGTTCAAATTTTTAGAACTGAAGGTAGCACCATTGGCACTAGACCAATCGCTTTTGACTTAGGCGTTAGAGTTTATCGAGCTGATGTAGTTCGTCCTGGTAACGCTCTAGAAGTAGACCAAGCTTCACTGCGTATGACCAGTGGCCAGGGGCAGTCGAATACAAACCCTATCGCTGTCTTGTATACCAGCGTCATTAAGAGTGATACTGAGCGCTCCCTCTGCGACTATTACAACTTTATTAACGACGCTAACGGCACGACTGTTCCTACACCATCTGAGTGTTGATACCTTACTTTTTGAAAACACATATGGCTAATTATCGGTCTAAAACTTGGCTGTATCGATGGTTGTTGCAAACACGACAGCACAAGACTTCTGGGTTTACGCTAACAGAAGTTTTAATCTCAATGGTGGTTGCAGGAATCGTGATTTCGGGGCTGTTATATTTAGTTGTAGAGTTGCTCAGGATAGACCGTCGAGAAATTGCGCTCGAACAAGTCCAGCGCGACATGCAGCGATCAATAGACTATATAGCCGATGATTTAAGGGAAGCTGTGTATGTCTATCCTAGTCCGGCAACTATTACCACTGAAATTGAGGCTCTGGATGCGGAAATAGCCAATGGAGCTGTTCCAGTTTTGGCATTTTGGCGTCCTGACCCGGTTGAGGCTACACTACCTGCCGATTGCTCAACCGAAGGGAGTGCTGATGACGAAACTACTTGCGAATTACTTAAAACTCGCGGAGCTACTTACTCTTTAGTAGTCTATTATCAGGAGCCAAGGGATGCAGCTTCTGCTTGGGAAGGGGACACCACAATCAGACGCTATGAGCTGTCTCAGTATCCTGCTCTAGACACTGCAACAGGTGCAGCCAGATATGTTGTTGCGGCAGGTTACGATGATCCGATTAATGAAAATGGCTCCAATTTTGAAGCATGGGAGCCAAGTGCTACGCCAACGGCTGATACGAATAAGAAGGTTTTAGTAGATTATGTAGACGATATCGATCTGGCTGCTGCCCCAGCCGATGCCGTTGACTGCAGAGACTTGGTGTTTAGTTTAAACAGTCCGCTCACGGGTGAAACGGATGTTAACGCTGATGACTACAACTATGTGCTCGCACCAGCCGATGCAACCGATGAAACAGGTTTTTTCGCTTGCATAAGGGAGCCTGAAGCTGTGGGGCTATTTAGAGCAACTCAGGATATATATCTCTTTTTACGAGGGGATACCTCTGCTGCGGGCAACGCTTTGCTACCAGCTGGGGAAGGTAGTCGTTTTCCTGTATTACAAACCCAAGTCAAATTAGGTGGCGTTATTGACAGAGATGGTGAATAGTTTATCCAAACCTACATTATGAAGCGATTTAGAGTACGCAAAGCGATCTCCCCAACGGCGGGTTTCACCATACTTGAGTTATTAGTCATCATCATTATGGTGGGTATTTTAGCTGCCATTGCGGGTCCTGGCTGGTTAAGCTACATGAATCGACAGCGCGTTAGCCGCGCCCGTAGTGATTTGGCTCAAATTATCCAAGCTGCTCAGTCTGAAGCACAGCAGCGAAATGCCACACGGGTAATCCGTTTCCCAGCTGCCCCTGGAGTAGAAGGTGGACCAAGTGTACAGGTCAACTCCACCACTGGCGTCACAACCGGAGCCACCCTCTCCGTTGGAGGCGAGCAGAATGGCAGTATCAGGTTGATTTCAAACAGGCAGGAGTTTGAATTTAACTATAAGGGTGAAGCAAATCAGGACGAGGTTCCCTACATAGTATCTGTAACATCAGAGTTTACTAACACTCCGAGATGTATCATTGTGCCAACCTTGTTAGGTGGCATTGTGCAAGCTGACGGTCCCGATTGTGACGTAGCTCGGTTCTAGTTAGTTAGCTGAGGCTCAGCATTTTCTTAGCTCAACAACTAATAGGAGTTATTAGCCCCCATTAGAAGCTTTATCACGATACTTCTGGGAATTTTAGAAGTGTTGTTGATTCTTGCTGATGACAGTATGGGTGCCGCTAAAAAGAACAAACTACAGTCAGGATTTACTATTCTTGAAGTATTGATCGCATTAGGTACACTTAGTATTTTGACAGCGGTTTTACTCCCGAGTTGGAATCGCTTTCTAGAAAAATGGCGCGTAGCTGAGGCTCAGAGTCAGATCTATGCAGCACTTCGTACAACTCAAAATACAGCTTTGAAAAACAGAACCGTTTGGCAGTTTAGTATTCGCGAAACTCCAAGTGGAAAAATAGAGTGGGCAATTCATCCCCAAAAAGAAAACCCCGCTGCATGGCAATCTTTAGGCAGCCATAGTTTGAATATTGACCCGGCTGACACGACACTTCATCAAAAAAACAGCGCTTACTATATAAAGTTTGACTTTAAGGGTCGTCTGGCATCGAGCACTCGAACACTGACGCTGACAAGTAGCATTGCACCATCCATTAAGCGTTGCATTATTATGTCAACGGCTTTGGGAACCATGCGTCAATCGCAGGAGCAACCAAAACCAAACTCTCGAGGACGGTATTGTTATTAAAACCGTATTCATTGCTCGAGCAAATACCCATGAATCAAATAAGTAATATTGACAACATTATTTTTGATTTGGGGGGCGTTATTGTCGATTTGGACTATGGTCTGACGATTCGAGCATTGAGTGCGTTGGCAGGTCACGATATTAGCCAGCAGTATAGCCAGCAAAGTCAGGCAGACATATTTTCTAAGTTTGAGGTAGGGGCCATTACAGCGGCTGAGTTTCGTCAAGGGCTAGCTCAATTGTTTGGATTTGAGGCCAGTGACGACGCAATTGATCAGGCTTGGAGTGCGTTAATTCTGGATTTTCCACCGGAGCGGGTGGAACTGATACGGCAAGTTGGCCAGCGAAAGCGAATATTTTTGCTGTCGAACATTAATGAACTGCATCTGGCGACTAGCGATCGCAAGTTTGCTGAGGCCATGGATACCAACATTGGCACTCTAGCCGACCAGTTTGAGCGGGCCTATTATTCACATTTTGTACGCTATCGCAAACCCAATGTCAGTATCTTTCAACGGGTCATTGATGAGAACCAATTAGACCCAACAAAGACGTTGTTCTTAGACGACACTGCCCACAATTTAGTGGGTGCCCAGCAGGTGGGATTGCGGACAATTCACGTTAACCAAACCCACCCTATCGAACGCCTGAATTTGTTGAATTTGTAGCTATTTCAGACGATTTCGCCACCAGAGACAATATAGAATAGTAATCTACCCTTGACGTTGTGTTCTCCTATGGTGAGTCTCACAGATTTTGCCCTGTTTGCCCTATTAGGTATTGGCGCTGGAACCATGGCCGGTATGTTGGGTATCGGCGGCGGCATGATCATTGTGCCTGGCCTATTTTATCTGTTTTCACTGATGGATCTGCCCAGCTACAGTTTGATGCATCTAGCAGCAGGCAGCGCCATGTGTATCATGATTTTTACGTCCGCCTCATCAACGCTATCTCATCATATGAGGGGCGATGTACATTGGGATATTTTTGGTCGGATTATTGCCGCTATCGGCATCGGTGTATTAATTGGCAATTCACTCTCTAATCACTTAGATACCCATTGGCTAGAGATCATTTTTGGAGTGTTTCTCCTGGCGGTATCTATCAAAATCTTGCTGGACTGGAAACCCGCCTTTGAGGAGACAATATCCCCACCATTTAGTCTGGTTAGCATAGTTGGTATGCTTATCGGCTTTAAATCAGGCGTCTTAGGTATTGGTGGTGGAGCCATCAGCGTACCGTTTTTACTCTATTGTGGCTTACCGATGAGCAAGGCCAGCGGTACCTCGGCCTCATTTACGCTACCCATTTCAATTGTAGGTACCCTATCATTTTTGTTGTTTTCCCAAGGATATACTGACATCTCTTGGTCAACAGGCTATGTTTACTGGCCCGCTGTGGCACTGGTGGCTCCATTTACGGTGCTGGGTGCGCCCATCGGTACACGGTTGTCCCATGTGATTTCTCCCCAACAGCTTCGACGCATCTTTGGTCTATTGCTGGTAATAATTGGTCTCAGGATGTTTAGTGGCGGTATTCAGTTTATAGCCTAGTGCAGCGTCAAAGCTTAATTTTAGGGTAAACGGAAGTTAGCTTGCAGCGA